>ERZ1026854.2-NODE-2-length-295305-cov-8.795411_pt1 | contig 295305 bp, 198 predicted proteins | sample MGYA00380157_ERZ1026854 | MGnify/ENA primary metagenome ERZ1026854 (study PRJEB33269, sample SAMEA4719793) | human gut metagenome | biome: human-associated habitat; feature: organic feature; material: feces | place: Cameroon | collected 2013-10 ...
ACTCGAACTCGCGACCCCGACCTTGGCAAGGTCGTGCTCTACCAACTGAGCTATTTCCGCTTGTTTTGAATGAACTTTCCCGAAATGGGATTGCAAAGGTAGGGATATTTTTTGAAAGCGCAAATTTTTTGTGAAGAAATATTGTTTTTTTTATCCGCGCAGGTAGTGAAATTGAGGGTAATTTGATTGTTTTTTTTGAGAATTTATTATATTTGTTTCTTGTTTTGACGATTATTGACGTGTAGTATATGTTTAACTGTTCGTGATTGTCGCCGTTTTGTCGGAAATCGGATGGCATAGTACAACGATTTCGGATGAACAAGGATGGTTGCGGACGTAATTTTTTCAGACAATGAAAAAGTCAATGTTTTTTGCCTTGGCGACGCTGGGATTGGTCGCTATGGCAAGTTGCAAAAAGGAAGAGGAGAAAACCCCGGAAGCTGCTCCCGAATTAACCAATGAAACTCAAATCACCGGGATTCCTTTCACAGGAGGTAAGTTTACCTATGAGTTTGACTCAAACAAGAAATGGACTGTCGCCGGCGATGCTGAAGTCACCATAGAGGGCCAGACTTATGAGTTCGGGCTGACCCCTACCTCAGGAGACGCCGGACACGGAGTTGTCACCGTCACTGTGCCTGCAAACAAAGGTGCCAAAGAAATCAGCTACAGTTTCACCTTGACTCTCCTTGGCGAAGATAAGGACACCAAGCCTCTCACAAAAACCGTGAGCCTCACCATCCCTGCACCGTCAGTGACCGACGCAGCCGGAAATACCTACAAAGTAGTCTATCTCAAGGACGGCAACTACTGGATGGCAGAGAATCTCCGCTATGTTCCGGAAGGCTTGACTCCAAGTAAAGATTTGAACAATGTTACTGCCGGTGTTTACTACCCGATAAAAGTCTCAGACGACCATACAAAAGCCGTACAGTCAAGTGACGAAAATGACATAAAGGCGTATGGCTATCTCTATCAGGCGGAAACTGCATTTGGTCTTGCAATCAACTCTCTCAAAACAGAAGAGGACGCAAAGAAAGTCGAAGGCACACAAGGCATTTGCCCGAAAGGTTGGCACATTCCGACTTCAACAGACATTATCAATCTTGTAGGAAAATCCGTTTCTCCGTTTACACTCAATGACAAAGCGCCATATTATGATGGCAAAAACTCGTCAATAAAGCAGCTCAACGAAGATAATTTTAACATTGCATCTTGGGGCGCGATAACAATACAAGACAACTCAAAGAAAACTGCAACCCTTATGGGGTGGCTGAAGGCCAAACCGGATATACTTTCATCAGGTTATATTCACGGGTCAACATACGCAAAAACATTTACGACATTCCCAGAGGGAGATACACAAACCGGTGTGAAAAATATTCAGTTTCTGGGCATTATGCCGATGGCTGGTAATGGAACAGCAAATGGTTCGAAATTGTCCTACAAATGTGGAGCATCTGTCCGCTGCGTAATGGACAAAACGGCAAAATAGTAACAAGAACGACTGTTTATAAGTCATAAGCCAAAGCGAGAAATCCAAGTGCATGAAGCACAAAGATTTCTCGCTTTCAATTTTCTCGAAGCAGCACTTCCCCTTCGAGGGGACAGGAGGGGTCAAAATAAGAATCGCAGACCGCCACCACACCCAAACCAGGCGCAGAAGGCGGGGATGCAGAAAAGGATGGGATGCAAGGCGGATGGCGAAGCCAAATACCGCAGCAACCTTTTGGTTGTGAGGATTTTGGCAAGACATCCAACGCAGCAGACCGCCTTTTCTGCGCCCCGCCTACCGATATTTCTCGTAGTCCGGCATCGCCAGAGACGACAACACCTCCTTCACCTCGCTGTCACTCTTCGGGCAGATGAGCAGGACATCGTCAGTGTCGATCACAATGTAGTCGTCAAGACCCTTGACGGCGAGAAGCTTGGACTTGTTAGAGCTTAGAGCGAGCACCCCGCTGCAATTTTGAAGAAGCCGCGGATTTTCATAGACCACATTTCCGTCAGCGTCCTTGCCGTCGGCATAGTCATAGACCGAAGCCCAGTTGCCGACGTCAATCCAATTGAAATCGCACGGCATAATCCAGGCGTTGTCGGTGCGCTCAAGCAGTCCGTAATCGAACGAAGTCCAAGGACAGTCCGTGTAAACCCTTTCGATGAACGACTTCTCCTGCACCGTCCCGAGAAACTTTTCCCAACCCTTGAAGAGCGCAGTCACTTCCGGATTATAGGTTTCCATCTCATCCTTGAGGTTGGCTGCATGCGCGACGAACATCCCGGAGTTCCACAAGAACTCACCGCTGTCGACAAAGACCTTGGCAAGCGCCCGGTCCGGTTTCTCGGTGAAAGTCTTGACCTTTACCGGAGAACCTATCGTGATGTTACCCTTTCCGCCCGCAACCTGAATGTAGCCGTAGTTGCTGTCAGGACGGCTCGGAACAATGCCGAGAGTAATCAGGACGTCCGCACCCTCCACGAATTCGAGAGCGCGCCCCACAAGTTTATTGAATACATCAGGGTCGGAGATGTAGTTGTCCGACGGGGAAAAGATAATGTTCGCGTTGCTGTTGCGACGGAGAATCGTGTAGGTCGCGTATGCTATACAAGGCGCGGTGTTGCGGGTGTATGGCTCCAGAAGAAGGTTTTCCTCCGGGAGCTCCGGAATCTGCTCGCGGACCATGTCGGCAAACTTCGCTGACGTTACAACGATGATGTTCTGTGACGGGATGAAGCCCTGAAACCTTTCGTATGTGTGTCGAATGAGGCTTTTTCCGAGATAGGCGAGGTCCAGGAACTGTTTCGGGCGATTGCTGCGGCTGATTGGCCAAAGACGCTGACCAGAGCCGCCCGCCATAATGACACAATAGGAATTATTTTTGTTCATATCTCTGTTTTAGTGTTTTTGAATATCTTTTGAGTCTATATTATTTTCTCAAAATCTGATTCAAAATATTTATGTTTATAATATCTTTTGGGTCTATCTATACATAGGTATAAACGCCTGCGGGATATATTCCAAATCCGTGCCGTCATTGGAGAGAGTCACTCCGACAACATCAAAAAATGCCTCAAAATCCGAAAATCTGCGATATGCCTCCCCACGGAGGAAGCGTTTCGCGGCCTCGACGACCTTACGCTGCTTCGCGAAGTTTACGGTTTCCTGCGGAAGGATTTCCGGGTTTATGCGCGTGCGGACCTCGACAAAATGAATACCGTCGTCGCCAACTGCCACGATATCAAGTTCATAGTGACCGCTGCGCCAGTTCCTTGCAAGTATCGTAAATCCCTTGCCTTCGAGGTAATCGGCCGCCATATCCTCACCGAACTTTCCTGTCTGTTGTCTACTGTCCATTGCAATTCCTGTCTATGCCGCCCCCAAAGTTTAATCAAAGGTCACGATGGTGACTCCAGTGCCGCCGAACTGTATGTGTTCATCCTTAACCGAGGCGACTCCCGGGGTGGCGCGGAGAAGTTTCTGCACCTCCTCCCTAAGAGCCCCGGTGCCCTTTCCGGTGATGATACGCACGGACGGGACCGAAAGCATCAGAGCGTCATCGACATAGTGCATGACTTTCTCCAGGGCCTCGCCCACACGTTCACCTCTTATGTCAAGTTCCGGAGAGAAGTTCAACTTACGCTCGGCTATCGAGCTGTCGAACTTCACCTTGGAAACATTGCGGTTTTCACTGCGGGTAGCGTCTTTGAACTCGTTGGAAGTTATGCGTTCCACTTTGTCGAGCGGAAGCTTTGAAGAGATGTTGCCGATGTTCACAAAGACCGCCTTCGCTGAAACACGGGTCACTTCTCCGACCAGCCCATTATCCTTGACGCGAATCTTCTCACCGACTTTGAGCGGAGCATTCCTGAATGCCTCCTGACGGGCCTTTTCCTCAGCCTCCGCGATGAGAAGCTTCTTCTCTGCCTCGTCCGCCCTCTGGACCGAGCGTGCCGCACGCCTTTCCCGTCGCTCGTCCAACTGGCGTATTTTCTTTTCTATGTAGTCGTCCTTTTCCTTCTGTTCCTGCTCCTTCTTGGCAGCGAGCAGCGACATGAAGCTCTGAAGGTCCTTGCGGGCCTCTTGTGTGCTATCTTTCTGTGCCTGCTTCTCCTTGATGGTGCGTATGGTGTTCTCCACCTGGCGGTTGGCACCCTTCACGATCTCCTCGGCCTCCCTGTGTGCCTGGTCAAGCACCTCTTTCTTGAGCTGCCGGATGTTCTGAAGCTCCTTCTGGTAGCGGTCGGTGATGTTTTCCAGAGTGCGGTCCGTGTTCTTGATTCTCTCCAGTTTTTCGTCGAGGACCTTGCGGTTGCGGGCGATGCGACGCAGGTTGCGCTCGATGTCGACATATTCCTCTCCGGCCCTGGTCTCCGCGTCCTTCACAATCTGTTCAGGCAGCCCCATCTTTCTGGCCAATTCAAAGGCGAACGAGTTGCCCGGAAGCCCAATTTCCAGCTTGAACAGCGGCAAAATGTTCTTTGCGTCGAACATCATCGCCCCGTTTATGACCCCAGTCTGTCCTGAAGCATAGAACTTGAGGTTGGTGTAGTGAGTCGTAATCACACCGTAGACTCCACGGCGGTCAAGTTCAGCAAGTATGGCCTCGGCAATCGCTCCTCCGGCCGCAGGCTCCGTGCCGCTTCCAAACTCATCGATGAGCACGAGCGTTCGAGAGTCGGCTTTCGCCAGCATCATCTTCATGTCGGAGAGGAAAGAGCTGTAGGTGCTGAGGTCGTTGTCTATGGACTGGTCGTCGCCGATGTTCACCATAATCCGGTCGAAGACCATCAGTTCCGATGTCTCGGAGGTCGGGATGAGCATTCCCCATTGAAACATATACTGCAGAAGCCCGAAGGTCTTGAGGCACACGGACTTTCCGCCTGCATTGGGACCGGAAATCAAGAGTATGTGCTTCTGAGGCGTAAGCGTTGCGCTAAGCGGGACAATCTGCCTGCCTTCCTTGCGCAGGTTTCTTTCCAACAATGGATGACGCGCCTTACGCAGGTTCAATTCGCCGTTTTCGGAGACTATCGGCATCCCGCAGATAAAGTCCAGAGCAACCTGTGCCTTCGCCATGAGAAAGTCTATTTCCCCAATGAAGACCGCAGCGTCGAGAAGTTCGGGGATATAGGGGCGCAGAAACTCCGTAAACTCGTAGAGTATGCGCACAATCTCCCTCTGTTCGGCAAACTTGAGTTCGCGGATTTCGTTGTCGAGTTCAACGACTTCGGCAGGCTCGATGTAGGTCGTTTTCCCGGAGGCGGACTCGTCGTAGATAAATCCCGAAAGCTTCTTCTTGTTGGCAGCCTGGACCGGGATTAGCATCTTCCCATCGCGCATTGTTACGGAGGCGTCGCTGTCCACAAGTCCCTCCTCCTTTGCCCGTCGGAGTATGACATTGATTCGCTTGGAGATGGTTCCCTCCTTGTCTCTCAACGATTTACGTATCGAATAGAGTTCGTCGGATGCCGTATCCTTAACTTCGGAATATTTGTCGAGTATGCCGTCGATGCGTCTCTGGACTTCAGCAAAACTCATGATTCCGGAAGCCATGCGCTTGAGGTTCGGATAGACCCCATCCTTCACGTCCGCAAAGAATGCCATTAGCCTGCGGAGAGTTTCGAGCGTGGTCTTGAGTTTCCTCAGCGACAGGAGATCTATCGAGACGGAGGACTTTTCGAGCGGGCGTAGGAATCCTATGGCATCGATATAGCCGTTTGTCGGAAAACTCTCCTCGAACATCATTATCAGCCTCATCTCGTCCGCAAGGCGCAGGCGGCGGGTGATTTCGGACGCCGATGTGGAGAACTTTTCGTCAGCAACGCGGCCTGCGGCATATTCGGTCGAGCACCTCGCGGCGATAGCCTCCCTTATTCTGTCAAAACCAAGTTTTTGTTCGAGTTTTGCATACCCGACCTCGTTTTTCGTCAAATCCTTTTCTTCCGTCATCTTTTCGCCTCCACTTGTCATTTCATCGCTTCGCCCAGCAGGAGCTTCAGCTCATTGAGGTTGTTTATTTCAGTGTAACTCCCGTCCTTAAAGAATGTTATGTGTCCGGTTTCCTCGGAGACCACCACCACAGAGGCATCGGTCAGCTCGGATATGCCGGCTGCAGCCTTGTGCCTCATTCCAAACTGCGGAGGGAGGTCGCGCTCGCTCATTGGAAGCGTACAACGTGCCGCCTCGATACGGTTGCCGCTGACAATCACAGCTCCGTCATGCAACGGGGAGTTCTTGAAAAACAGGTTCATCAGCAGACGGCGGTTCACAATCGCGTCTATCCTGTCGCCGGTTTCTATCACCGAATCCATCGACGACATTCCCGGAATCACGATCAACGCTCCGGTCCTGGACTCGGACATGGAGTTGCAAGCCTCGGCGATTTCCTTCACGGTGTCGCCCGACGCGGTGGAGTTGCCGCTGCCTCCGAACAGGCGTCTGAAAAAGCGGCTCCCTTTCTTGCCTATCATGTATTTCTGCCCCAAGTGCATGAGAAAGCGACGGATTTCAGGCTGGAAAATGACGATGAGCGCAAGCGAGCCGACGTCGAGTATGACCGACAGAAGTTCCGTCATCATCTTCATCCCGAACGCCGAGACAATCACCTTGGCAAAGAAAATCGTGATGATGGCGATGAGTATGTTCATCGCCGAGGTCCCCCTTATTGACTTGAATGCATAGAAAATCACCAGAGCAATCAGGATGATGTCCAGAAGGTCTGTGAACGAAAAATTCAGAAAATCGAATGCACCCAAAATCATCATAGTAATAAGTATCTGGTCGTAAAAGTCAAAGAAAAAGATGGGATGCAAGACATCCAACGAAGCAGACCGCTTTTTCTTTGACTTTTACTACAATGAGGTCTCAAATTCTTTGAGGAACCGCAGATCGTTCTCAAAATAGTTGCGCAAGTCTTTAACCTGCCACTTGAGCATCGCAATGCGCTCCACGCCCATTCCAAATGCGAAACCGCTGTATTTCTTGTTGTCTATTCCCGATGCTTCGAGCACATTGGGATCGACCATTCCGCAACCGAGGATTTCGAGCCAGCCTGTTCCCTTGCAGATGTTGCAGCCCTTGCCGTGGCAGATGTTGCAGCTCACGTCAACTTCGGCCGAAGGCTCTGTGAACGGGAAATAGGACGGACGCATACGGATTTTCGTCTCCGGTCCGAACATTTCGCGTGCAAAGAGGAGTATGGCCTGCTTCATATCGGCGAAAGTGACGTCTTCGTCGATGTAGAGACCCTCGACCTGATGGAATATGCAGTGCGCACGGGCTGAAATGGCCTCATTGCGGAATACACGTCCCGGGCAAATGATGCGAATCGGAAGAGGAAGCTTTTCCATTGCACGGACCTGAACCGAAGACGTGTGGGTGCGAAGAAGGACCGGATTGTGGCCGGAAGTCACAAAGAAGGTGTCCTGCATGTCGCGGGCAGGGTGCTCCGGCGGGAAGTTCAGTGCCTCGAAAACGTGGTAGTCGTCTTCGATTTCCGGACCTTCTGCGACATCGTAACCGAATTTGCGGAAGATTTCCACAATCTCCTCTCGCGCGATGGACACCGGATGGCGGGACCCGAGAGCTACAGGGTCTCCGGGAAGAGTACAGTCGAACGATGGTGCGGATGCGGACTGCTGTGACGCTGCCGCTTCCTTGAGTTCCTCAATCTTCGCTGTAGCCGCCTGCTTGAGCTGGTTGAGTTTCTGACCGAACTCGCGCTTCATTTCCGGAGCCACGCTGCGGAATTCGTCGAAGAGCTGGGTGATTTCGCCCTTCTTGCCCAAAAGACGGACTCTCGCCGCCTCCACTTCCTGTTCCTTCAGGTCTTTCAGACCATCAATCTCTGCCAGAATTGCATCAATCTTCGCTTTCATATCATTGTCTTTTCTTGTTCACGATAACTTTGGCCGTAACATTCACAACTCCATAGTTTCAGTAGATTACGGTCCGTTTCAACCTGCAAATATAGTGAATAAATCCTTGTGTAGGAGTATTCCTCCGCAATGATTTGATTTTTGTCTCGAAGCAGGTCAGTTCACGGAGCGTTTGGCGGCACGCTTTGCGCGGGCCTTCTGCGCCTTTGCCGCACCCTGTTTGAGATAGGCGGCCCACTGCTCGTCGGTGAAGAACTTGCGGAAGGCATGGTCTATCTGCTCCATCCATTTGTCTTGAATTCCCTGATAAATGGACGAATTCGAGACCTTGTTGGCCTGGAGGCGCTGGAGGTCCTCGTTCATGGCCATGTAGTCGTGGACGAGAACGGAATCAACGTAGAAGAGCTGCCAGTCCTCCAACTTCACAGTGCGCTGGAGACGCTCGGTCTCTTTTTCTGCAAGTTCATAAAAATCAGGCTCTTCCTGCTGCTGGGCAAAAGATACAAAAGAAAGGAGCGCTGCCGCCGCAAATGTAACTGTCCTCTTTAAATTCATTATGTTTTATATTTTTATCGTTTACGCAATATGGCAAATGTCTGCAGACAAATACTTCGTCTTCAAAAAGCGCTGTCTCAAAAGATATAACCAATCGAGAAAGTCGCATCTGCGCGGTGACGGCCGGGGAGGTTGCTGAGGTGGAAGCCTCGGGTGAGCGTGGCGTTTGCTCCGATGAAGAGGCCGAAACGGAAGTTATAGCGCAGGCTGCCTTCGAGTCGGAGACGGTTTGCCGTGGCGTATTCCATTGCTGCTGCGAACCATTTGCCCTGGACATCGAGCTCATCGAGACGCTTGGGCGCCTGCGAAACGGGGACTGAGCCGTTTTGGTTGGTGAGGCTGTCGTTCCATTTGCCTCCAAGGTAGCTGATACCCGCGCCTATGTCAAATCCGCGGATACTGTAGGTAGCGGAGGCGTAGAGTCCGGCGGTGAAGACTCCGGTTTTCGCCGAATATGGATAGACCATACGGGAGACTTCGTCGGACCAGTCAAATTTTACTCCTGCGCGGGCGTAAAGATTTGTGCCGAGATAGACATATTCGGGATTGAGCGTCCAAAGGGCAGAACCGTAGATATTTCTTGTTCCGTAGTTTATGGTGGTTGTGACTCCGTTTTCCGTCACTTTCTCAATTATGTCCTCACTGCCGGATTCCGTTTTGGCGGTGGTTTTGAGAGTGACTCTGTGGGCATCGTGTGTCCAGCCCAAAAGAAGTCCCAAACCGCTTTCGCGGAACTGAAACCAGCGCACGTCCTTTTCACCCGCCTTGCCGCCTCCGAGGCTGCCGGAGAGTTCGGCTATGAATTCGCCTGCCGAGAGCTGGAGGGCAAGACCGTGGAAGTTTTCCCTCACCGGAAATCCGCTGACTCCCGCTTCTTTAAGATGGGAGGCACCTCCCGTCCAGACGTCGTAGCTTCCATACATAAGGCCTTTGTTGAGAAATGCGTAGTAGGACTGGTCTGAGATGCCGAGCTCTTCCGCAGAGAGAGACTCCGCAACCCTCCGGTAGGAGTAGCTCAGGCCCAGGCGGACACGCTCCCCAAGACTGAAAAGCAGAGACGGAGTGACTTTCATATCAAGAAGATAGTCGGTGTAGCGCAGGTCTTTGCGCTTGGAGTAGTTGGAGCTCAGAAACTCCACTTTGCCTCCTATGGTGAGCAGTGGGGAAAGCCGGGCGGCTATGCCTCCGTCAACCGTGTAGCTCTGGCGGGTTTTCCGGCCCGGAGTGAACTCAAAGAGGTCTACAGGATAGGCACCCGGCCGGGAGAACATTGAGCCGCAGGCTTTGTAGGCTTCTTCGTTGTCGAAGGCGAATTTGCCGGTCATCGAGACTTTTCCGAAATGGGAGAGAGTCTGGGCAAATGCTCCGACGTTCCATAGACGCTCCGGGTCGGAGAGGTCTCGGAAACCGCCGTCGGTGTAGCGGCCGTAAAGCTGTGCCTGAGATATACTTATGGAGTCGGCACGGACTCCACAGACATTGGATGTCATGTTCCACGCATTGCGTTCCACGGCTTTTTCGAAGCGCTGGGCGGCCGCCGGCAGGCTCCGGGTCGCGAAGAGCGCGAACGACAGAAGGAGTGAAGCGGCTGCGAGGTGCACGGGACGACGGAAGCTTGAATGTATATTTCCTAAAAAAGTCATATTCTGAAAAGATTTTTTCGAGTTTTAGAAATCCGGGACAAGTTATTTTTGAAGATTTCTTACTTTTTCCGCAGTGACTGGCCGTTCCGCTGGCTTTCGTAGAAGTCGGAGGAGGAGTTATTTGTGTCCTGAAGCACCTCGTAGCCACGTTTTTCGCTCATTGCGGAGTTCTCGCGGCGGTAGAGCGCGCGTCCTTGGAATGATTCGGACAGACGGACATAACCGGCGTCAAGAAGCGGATTGAGGCGTTTTGTGCTGCCGTTGATGTTGTTTGTGAAGACTTCGACAGCATCGACAACCCAATCTAATGGGAGTTTTACGATTTTCTCGTCAGTTGAGCCGGGTTTGATTATTATATTGTCGGCATTTTCAAGAAAGTCTTGAATGTTCTCTCCATCAGGAGCCTTGAAAACCACCACTGCCGGAGAATTGATGGAGAAGGTGTAGGCGTTTGCCTTGCCGAGTTTTATCGGGAGGTTCATAATGTGATCATCCTTAATCTTGTCGCCGGGAGCCGGGTGATATTTCGTATTCCAAAAAGAAACGATGTTGTAGCAGACAAAATAGGACGGGTCATTGAGATTGACGGAGTAGGGATATTTCGCCGTGTGGTCGATTGCTCCGAAGATAGCGAGAACAGCATCTTCGCCAGGTTGGAGAATGTGTGAGGAACCGTCGCCGGGGAATTGCCAGATGGCCTGGGCAATCGGCACGAAATCCGGATAGGCGACTCCCCCGGTTTCCTTATCCGCTGAAATCCAGACATTTGCAGAGACAGAGTTGTAGGGGTCGGCCACTCCGAAACAAAGTCCGTCAAGGCTGCGTGGAACGGCTGAATTGTTGTGCAGAACGACATAAGAATCACCCATGTATGTGCCCTCTTCCGGATATTTCTGGCAGCTGCCGCAGTAGATTTCTTTGACGATGATGCTGCCGGGGATGCTTTGGGAGAGTTTCAACTGAACCAGTTTGTCCTCGCCTACCAGAGTCGTCCTTTCTCCGCTTCCGTTGAAGATGAATTCATCTCCCGTGGCCTCGTCCACTGCAAGGTCGCTGATGCGGATGCGGTAGTTGCCGTTGACAAGACTGATTTGAGCCTCTCCTTTGGCGTTTGTTGTGGCGGTGTAACCTGTTCCGGTGAGTATGTCTTCGATTTCGACATCTACGCCCGAACGGCACCATTTTTCAAAACCCTCGGGATAGACGGCCCGGATGGTGAGGGTGTGGAGTTCGCCGCTGTAGTCGGTCTGAGGCGAGCAGCTGAGCAGGGGAAACAGAGCCCCGAAGACAAAAACCGCCTTCAAGAGCGCCTGCCCCCGATTTTCAGAAAATATGTTTGCAAAATGTTTCATATCTGTCAGAATTTGAGCCGGCAAGTGAGTCCGTAGTAGAACGCCGGGGTGAATATTGCGCTGACGCCCGTAGCCTTGGATTTGACGGACATACGGGAGTTGGTGAAGTTGTTTGCGAAGAAGGAGAGACTCACGTGGTCGCCTATTTCCTTGGTGACGCTGAGGTTTGCAGAAAGGTAGGTGCCGTAGCCGTCCCAGGCGAAGGTGTAGGCGTTGCCGGAACGGAGTATGAGGTTCGAAAACTCGGATTTGGCAGCCTCCGCAGCGGTGAAATCGTGTTCTACGCCGTTGAGATCCATATACTTGAGAGGATATACTTCCGTGAAACCGTTGCTGTCGTAGATGCTTCCCGTGCCTTCGACAAAATGGGCGTATTCGCCGCCGTCATATTCGGAAAGATTGCGGCTGCGGGAGAAAAGGGACATCTCAAGTTTGCAGGTTATGATTATTCGTGCCTGCGGGATGTGCGTTGTGGATGTGAGATTGAGGTCGGCAGCGTGGCTGAGTTTGCCGTTGGATGTGCCGTTGGATGTGCCGGAGTAGATGCCTACATATTGGTAGGAACGGTTTGGGAGGGATGTGTGCGACCAACCGGTGCGATAGACGTAATAGAGATTGCGGTCTATGTAGTGGGTGTAGGAGTAGTTGGCGTCGAGACGGAAACGGGTGCGGATTGGTCTGATTTCAGGAAAATCGACAATGAGTTCGGCCCCAGCGCGTGTGACTGCCGCTCCGTTGCCGGGGGTTTGGTTCTCGGCAAAGGTCCTGTCGGTGACTTTGGTTTCTGTCTTGATTGTGCCGTCGGATGTCTCGATTTCGATGTCCCCACTTGTCTGGTCCACCTTGAATCCGTTCACCGTCTTTCCCGAAAGGGATGCTCCGGAAGGAAGCTGACGGACGCTGTAGCTGAACGGAGAGTAGCTGTTGTTGTAGCGGTAGGGGTTGATGGTTTTGTTGTAGAACCCGACTACCGAAAGTTTGACTCCGAGAAATTCCGCGTCTATCCCAATTTCCGAATTGGAGCTGCGCTGCCATTTGAGGTCCGGATTGAATTCCATCTTGTACGGCTCTGTGTAATAGACGTATGCCGCCGTGTCTCCGTAAGAGACGCCGAATGTCCGTATGTCGCGGTACTGCTGCTCGGGAAAAAGAATGTAGAAGGACGGAAGTTTTTCCGAAACGCCCCATCCTCCCCGGAGCGAGAGGCCGTCGAGAAGCTTCCATTTGATGTTGAATCTCGGGGAGAGGCTGCTGACATCCTTATACTCCGTACCTTTCACGAATATATTTTCCATTCTCAGTCCCGCGGAGAGGCTGAGGGACGTTTTCCCTATCGGAACCGTGAGATTGTCTTCGAGGTAGGTGGCGAGATTGTGGAGATATGGATAGTCGCTGTATGGCCGCGGGCGGTAGCCATTGGCGGCAAGGGCAGGATCTTCGTAGTATTCTCCTTGGCCCGCATTGCCGTTCGCCTTCCACTGCAAGCCCGCCTTGACGTGATTTTTTACTCCTCCCCAGCGCCGGAACCATTCATATTTGAACGACGCCGCAAAGTCCAGCTCGCGGGAGTCGACAATGCGGTCTGAGAAATAGGAACTCGGAAGCATAGTCGCAAGGAAGTAGCCCTTCTTTTCGGAGTGCACCGCCGGCTGTCCGGTTGCCGCAGTGGTGGTGTAGGCGTGGTCGTGGAGACGGTTGTCATTGTAGTTGACGCTGCCCTCAATCTTAAGATTGGTGACCCAGGAACGGTTGAGCAACCAGGTGAGCGAGGTGTTTGCTCTCACGACATTGTCCCTGCCCTTGCTCCAAGAGCCGGAGTAGGCATCGGGGTCGTCCTTGGAGTTCATTCCGCCGAGGTTTCCGGTAAGTCCCACTTCGAAACGCAGGACTTTGGCGAATGTGTTGGAGTAGCTGAGCGAGAGCCCTCTACGGGTGTAGCTTTCATAAGGGGAAGTGAGCTTTTTCGTTGCCCTGGTCCACTCTCCGCTGGCATTGAGCACTCCCCTGTCCTTCCCAAGGTCGAAACCCTTGGAGGCGGAGAGCTGATAGGTCCGGGGGTTCACCGCCATAGTGACGTTCCACGGAGTGCGGCCCTTACGGGTGTGGATTTTCACCATTCCGGAGTTGAGGTCGCCGTATTCTGCTGACGGGACGCCTGTTATGACTTCTATGGATTCGATATTCTCGACCGATATGCTCCTCGTGCCGCTTCCCGTAGGCTGCGCAAAGGATGCGTTGTTGCCCACTCTCACGCCGTCCACTTCAAGCGCCGTTCCGAATGCCGCATTTCCCACAGCCGAACCTCCGTCCCTGAGAGAGAGTGTGTTGTTGGTTGTGAGGTCCGGATTGACGGTTTTTCCTCCCGGCAGAAGGGTGCTGACGTCGGTGATATTGGACATCTGGAGATGTTCGAGTGCGTGGGAGCCGAAAGACATAGTGGTGTTCATATCGTCCTTTTTTCTTTCCGCGGCAACCACCACTCCGTCAAGAGCGAGAGTGTTGAGAGAAAGTTTGAAGTCCAAATCTTCGACATTACGCGTCAATTTCAGATTCATTCCCGCCTCGGCATATCCCAGACAGGAAACTTTAATCAGATACTCTCCCGGCTGGACCCTGTCGAAGACATAGCTTCCGTCCACGTCGGAAATGGTCCACAATCCAGTGCCGTCGACGTTAAAAATGACTCCGGCAATGGGTTCTCCGGTTTGGGAATCAGTGACTCTACCTTTTATGGAATAGTATTTCGGGGCCGCCTGTGCGAAAATCTGCGAGAGCAGGACAAAAAATATAAGAATGAATCTCTTCATATCAAGAGTGTTTTCCGGTTCAAAAATCCTCCGTTCCGATAGATAACAATAAAGTTCCGTTTCATACGGGGAAACATAGGCTACAAATATAATATTTTTCATAAATTTGTAGGCTTTGATAATGTATATTAATATGAATATAAGGAAAACATTATTCTTCGGAGTCTTGTCTATGATGACGATGATTTCGGTCGATTCGATTGCTTGCAGCAACATTCTTGTGACGAAGGGAGCGAGTGCGGACGGCTCTTGTATGGTTTCGTATGCCGCAGATTCTCACCAACTTTATGGAGAACTCTACTATCTGAAGGGAGGATTCTGGGACAAGGGAGCGATGCGCGATGTTGTGGAATGGGACACGGGAAAATTTCTCGGACGGATTCCGCAGGCCCCGGTGACCTACAAAAGAGTCGGAAATATGAACGAGCACCAACTGATTGTTGCGGAGACGACCTACGGCGGAAGACACGAGCTCTGGGATTCGACGGGCGTAATGGACTATGGCTCATTGATATACATCGCACTCGAAAGAGCAACGACGGCTCGGGAAGCGATTGATGTAATCGTTTCTCTTGCAAATGAATACGGCTATTATTCCGAAGGCGAATCATTCTCCATTGCCGACCAGAAGGAAGTGTGGGTGATGGATCTCATCGGAAAGGGAACGAAGATGGTGAATGGAAAGAATGTGAGAAAAGGCATTGTCTGGGTGGCACGCAGGGTGCCTGACGGATATATCTGTGCACACGCAAATCAGGCACGCATCAGCACTTTTCCTCTCGACGACCCGGAGAATTGTCTCTATGCTCCGGATGTGATTACATTCGCCCGACAGATGGGCTGGTTTGACGGGCAGGACAAGGATTTCAGTTTCTGCGACACCTACGCACCGCTCGATTTCAGCGGGATGAGGGCTTGCGAGTCCAGGGCCTGGTCGGCGCTGAACATCCTCTGCAAGGGCAAGTTCACTTTCGTGGATGAAAATGGCGGGGAAGTGACAAGGGACGCCTACGACTACATCGATTATGCGATGGGCTACGACAAAACGAAGAGGTTCCCGTTGTTTGTGAAACCTGCGGAAAAAATCTCAGTGAAGAATGTGGCTGACGCGATGCGAGACCATTTTGAGGGCACTCCTATGGATATGACACAGGATATCGGAGCCGGCGGAAACGCACTTCCTTACAGATGGCGCCCGATGAATTTCGAAGTGGACGGAAAGACTTATGTAAACGAGAGGGCTATTGCAACCCAACAGACAGGTTTTTGGTTTGTGGGACAGAGCCGCGGATGGCTTCCGGATGTTGTGGGCGGAGTGATTTGGTTTGGCTGCGACGACGCAGCAACTTCTTGGTTGACACCGATTTACACCAACACACAGGAGGTTCCTGAGTGTTTCCGTGAGGGCAATGGAGACATACTTCACTACTCCCCTACTTCTGCATTCTGGATGTGCAACCGCGTGGCGAACGCCTGCTACAAGGCCTACAACATTATGGCCCCGACAGTCCGCAGCGCCATTGACGAATGGGAAAACGCACAGATTGCAAATCTTGCCCGCACCGACGAGGAAGCGCTTAAGATTTTCTATAGTGAGATAAAGGTCAAGAAAATGTATGTCCGCAAGAATGAAAGGACAAGGAAAGTGGCCGACCCTGCCCCAAAGACCAAGGCGTTCATCACAGAGTTTTCCGTAAACACGGCGCAGGAGATGTTCGACAAATGGGTCGGAATGGAGGAATTCCTTTTAGTGAAGTTCCTCGACGGCAATGTGAAAGCTCAGAATCCTGACGGAAGTTGGGTCACTAACGGTCACTCGGACAAAATTCCGGCTAATATCGGATGGCCGGGATATACGGATGTCTGGAAGCGGGCTGCCGCCAGCGAGAAACTTGAGGTAAGATAGTCCCGGGAAATGTCCGTTTTTACTGACGGATTTCACTGACGGATTCTACTGATGGATTTTACTGATGGATTTTACTGACAACGAAACTGATAATTCAACATATTATGGCTAAACAATCAAGATTTTTGCGGAACTGGCCCAAGCATCTGCTCCAGTGGGGCGTGCTGATTTCGTTGGTGCTCGTTCTTACAGGCGTTGTGAAATTCTCTGCGGAGAAACCGGACCCGGAGGCTTGGTGCCCGATGGGCGGTCTGCAGGCGCTCACGACCTATCTTGCAAACAGCACCCTCCCCTGCTCGATGTCTTCGGTGCAGGTGATGATGGGAATCGTGCTCGCTGTTGCGGCGATGCTCTTTGCAAAACTTTTCTGCGGCTATCTTTGCCCTCTCGGCACCGTGGAGGACTTCCTCTGCGGAATGCGCAAGGGATTGGGCTGGAAAAAGGGAATCGCCATCCGCAACGGAAGCTGGCTCGACAAGCTGTTGAGGATTTTCAAATATGCCCTGCTCTTTGTCATCTTCTATTCAACGGCTACGGCAAGCGAGCTTTTCTGCAAGAATCTCGACCCGTACTACGCAGTTGCAACCGGATTCAAGGGAGAAATAACCCTTTGGATGTCAATCACTTCCATAACTCTCGTAATTCTCGGCGGTTTTCTCATCGACCGTTTCTGGTGCCGCTACATCTGCCCGCTGGGAGCGCTCTCGAACACGCTGAAATATTGGGTTTGGGTGATTGTGCTTTTCGGAACAGTGCTGGTGCTCGGACTCTGCAAGGTGCAGGTGAACTGGGTGGCCGTGCTCGCTGTTTTCTGCGCTGTGGGCTATCTGCTTGAGATTCTTGTTCCGGGGGCAACCTACCAAAGCCTTGCGATCATCAAAGACGAAAGCCTCTGCAACCGCTGCAAAGCCTGCACAAGACACTGCCCATACCATATAGCCATTGACAAATGCCGCAATCGCGTAAGTCACGTGGACTGCACCCTCTGCGGAGAGTGTACGGCAGCCTGCAGGACAGGAGCGCTCAAAGTCGGCGTCACCCAAAGGGCTAAGGGCGGATTCTGGAAATATGTGCCTGCGCTTCTCACTGTTGTCCTCACTGCCGTCGGAATTTGGGCAGGAACGAAGTTCGAGCTGCCTACGGTCAACTTCAGATGGGGCATCGAGCAGGTGGATTCTACAGGAGCCGTTGTCGCACAGCTCGTTCCGCAGGAAAATCTTGAGACCATCCACCTCGACGGCCTGCGTTCAGTGAAGTGCTACGGAAGTTCAATGGCATTTAAAGCCAAGCTTCAGAGGATTCAGGGCGTTCACGGAGTGAAGACCTACGTCCACCATCACACGGCTGACGTGCTCGTCGACAAGACAAAACTCGACGAGGAGAAACTCAAGGAAGCAATCTTCACCCCTTCAATGTTCCGCATCTGGACTCCGGACCCTGCGAAAATCGACTCCATCAAAGTTGTCACCATCCGCACGGAAAAGATGTACGACAAGGTGGATCTCAACTACCTCGGACTGCAAATCCGCAACACCGGAAAGAGCATCTTCGGACTTGAATCCGAGTTTGCCTGCCCGTTAATCATCAAGGTGTATATGAGCCCTGACGAGACTGTGGACGAGAAATGGTTCAAGGAGACGGTGGAACTCAAAATGCTCAAGATGCCTGTTCACGGCGGCGGCACAAAGGACACTCCGGTGGACTATAAGTTCGTGAGGATGGAGCCGGGCTTCGAAATGATGGGAGTGAGCGACTACCTCCACAGGATGTTCAACAACACAGCGGCTTTCACAGCCGAATTCCCGACCCGCGTCGCTCAGTTCGAAGGCAAGCCTCAGTTCATCTACGAGCTTCCGGACTACAACTACGAAAAGCCGATTATCAAGAGGACTATTCCATACCTGAGCAACCACCTCTCTCACAACGAGGGCATCATCGGAGTTTACATCCGTCTGAACAAAGATCTCGTTCCGTCAATCCAGATTCGCTATGCGGCGCCGCTCAATGCCGACCGCATCTGGGAACTCATCAATCAGGATACTTGGACCATCACCTACGCCAAGGATGATGTCCGCCAGATGGACGCGAAGATGAAGTTCCGCGAAAAGGGTACGGTGCACCGTTATGAAGCCGGCGAAACCGAGCTGAAATAAGCGAATAAAAAATAATAGAGACAAATGAAACGGATATTTTTAATCTTGGCGCTTATGGTTTCCTCGGCTCTGATGGCGTCGGCGGACGAGGGGATGTGGATGATTAACGCGATTGACAGGGCTTTGGAGAAGAATATGAAGGCTCGGGGGTTGAAACTCGGAGCCCGGGAGATTTACGATGCGGATGCAAAGGGGACGACTCTGAGCGATGCGGTGGTGGCCCTGGATTTCGGATGTACGGGAAGCATAATATCGGACGAGGGTCTTCTCATCACCAACCACCACTGCGCCTATGCCGACATCCACAGCATAAGCACTCCGCAGCGGAACTATCTCGAAGACGGATTTTGGGCGTTCAAGAGCGAGGAAGAGAGATATATTCCCGGAAAGAATGTGTTTTTCCTGAAAAAGGTCATCGACGTCACGGATGAGGTGAGGGCTCTCGAGAAGAAGATGCTTGCCGAAGGTAAACATTTCGGAATCAGGAAGTTGAGTTTCATTCTCGAAAAGGAGTATAAAAAGGAATATCCGGAATATGAGCCTTACCTGAGTTCGATGTGGTCGGGTGAGAAGTATTATATGGCTCTCTATCTTGTCTATAGCGACATCCGTCTCGTTGCAGCGCCTCCCGTGTCCATTGCGGCATTCGGTGGGGACATCGACAACTGGGAATGGCCTCAACATAAATGCGATTTCGCAATGTATCGTGTCTATGCCGATGCGGAGGGAAAGCCTGCGGCATATTCCGAAAACAACCTTCCTCTGAAGCCTGTACGCAAGTTGAATATTTCGACAAAGGGATATAAACCCGGTGATTTCAATATGGTAATCGGATTCCCGGGACGCACGGACCGTTGGTCAAGCTCGTTCAAACTCGTGCAGAAAAAAGATGTGACACTGCCGATTTCGAATGAGATTCGCGGAAAACAGATGGAGATTACTGAAAAATGGATGAATGCCGAGCCGCAGATACGCCTTATGTATTCGAACTGGTATTTCGGGCTCAGCAATGTGCAGGAGTTGAACGAAGGGGAGGTGCTGTGCTATAACAGGTTCAATGTGGCTGCGGACAAAAGAGCTCAGGAGGCCGAACTTGCCCGGTGGATTGCCGCTTCGCCCCAAAGGAGCGCACAGTGGAGCTCGATGCTTTCAGATTTGGAGACAAAATATAAGGCTGTGGAGGATGTGGAGCGCAACAGGACCTGGTTCCGTGAGACTTTGGTGCGTGGAAGCCGGATGTCGCTGATTACTGCGCGTTTGAAGAATTCGAAGAGTTCGCTCAAAGTGGTGGCTCCTGTCTATAAGGAGATTGACCTCAGGGTGGAGAAGGAACTGTTTGCCTATTCGGCTGAGATGTTCCTGCGTAATGTCGACAGGGAGTATTGGTCTGATTTTCAAAAGGATATTGTCTCGAAGTTTACTGACAAAGAGACAGGAAAGACTGATTACAAGGCTCTTTGCGACAGCATTTGGGAGGGAAGTTACATCGCCGGAGGATTCGAATCTTTGAAGAATTCCGGGGCGTTTGACAAGCCGCACGGACACGGACAGGGTGGGCCGAAGCACGAAGGACCGGGAAATGGAGCTTTCGGACACGGAGAGATGGGACGCGGAGAAGGTAAAGGACCCAATGGCCCGGCACACGGAGGACCCGGCAAAGGCCATGGACGCGGTGGAGAAAACTGCCGTTTGGGGGATGACCCGTTGTTCCGCTTCCTTCAGGATGTGAAGATTACGGTTTTCAACGAAAAATTGAAGGCAATCGAAGGCAATCCGGACATACTCGCTCTCAGCCGCGAATACACCCACGCACTCTACGAAATGCGTATTGACAAAGGTGAACCGGTCTATCCTAACGCCAACTCGACTATGCGCATCACCTACGGCACAGTTGGAGGGCTCAACCCCTATGACGCCATCCATTGCGACCATCAGAGTTCCCTCGCAGGAGTGCTCGAAAAGCATAACCCGGCCTCCTACGATTTCTGTCTCAAAGACGATTGGAAGAGGCTTCTTGAAAGTGGCGAATTCGGCGTCTGGAGCAGCTGCATCAAGGCTTCCGGTAATATTTGCGGTTCAAAAAGCAAAAAGACCGGAGACAAAGGAGCGAAAACCGGAGTTGAAAGAGCGGGAGTCAGTCCAAAAGATTTCCCGGTGGATTTTCTCAACAACTGCGACATCACGGGAGGCAACTCCGGCTCCCCTGTGCTCAATGCCCGCGGCGAACTCATAGGCCTTGCCTTCGACGGCAATAAGGAATCTCTCGCGAGCGACGCCAGCTACACACCGAACTACAACAAATGTGTCTGCGTCGACATCCGCTACGTCCTCTTCACCCTCGACCGCTACGCCCATCTCGACCGCATCCTCGACGAATTGAATATGTAAAATAACGCATTCTAGAAAATTTTACATACCTTTATAAAGACAGGAAATAATCGTTTTCATAGAACTGCACGTAAAAACGGACGATGGATTCTTATTTAGGGTTCGTCGTTCGGTTGAGATTCTATAAATCAAGACTATCTGGATTCAGAAGAAAGTCGAATAAGCCCATTCTAAGAATTCCATCATTATCGTGGTATGAGGTAATCTGGTCTTTTTCTACAATGATTTTCTTGAAAGAGTCCGGAACATTTATCAATGATTTCTTCTCTTGTATGACTTTGGCGTCATCTTCCATTCGGAATGCAGACTGTATATAGTATCGCTTACTTCCTTGATTAGCAACAAAATCAACTTCAAGACGCCTGCGAACCTGCTTCCCATCATCATTCCTCTCCATAATCTCTACCAACCCGACATCAACATTATATCCACGATATCTCAATTCATTATAGAGAATATTCTCCATAAGATGATTCTCCTCTATTTGTCTAAAACCAAGAATGCTGTTACGCAATCCCATATCTGTAAAGTAGTATTTTGTCTCTGTGCCGATATATTTGCGTCCTTTCACATCATAGCGCAAAGCCTCAGCTATCAAGAATGAATCGCGGAAATAGCGGATATGACGGGCTATTGTTTCGCTTGGGATGCGTTTCTTTTCAACACTTTCAAATGTTTTGGATATTCGGGTAGGGTTGCATGGAGAGCACATCGATGAAGCTAGAATGCGCAACAATTCCGTAAGGCCATCACCATTCTTCAACTTGTTTCGTTCTACTATATCTTTAACATATACCGTCTCAACAAGCTTGGACAAGTATGTGATTTTTTGTTGTCTGGTTTTGAAAGACAGAATTTGAGGAAGTCCACCGAACTCAACATAATCTCTCCAGGCTTCGTCTTTCGTACCGTCAAATGCGCTTAGGTATTCAGAAAAAGTTAATGGCAACATATGAATCTCTTGTGAACGACCTCTGAATTCAGTTACAATGTCAGTGGAAAGGAATCTGGAGTTGCTACCCGTTACAAAGATATCAAACACTTCTTGGTGCATCAGACTGAGAAGAATCTCCACGAATCGATCCATAAGCTGAACTTCATCGAGCAGAAGATAGTGTATCTTATCATCAACAATCCTGCCACGAACCATTTTCAAAAATTCCTTTGGTCTACGCAATTCTTCTATTTCCATATCATCAAAAGAGAGATATATGATGTGATCATCCTTCACACCATTATCTTTAAGCCACTGCCCGAATATATCCCTCAGTAGCACCGATTTACCAGAGCGTCTTATCCCAGTGATGGTCTTTACCAGACCATTGCCCATACTGTCAATCAGTTGTTGCAGATATTGAGTCCTTTGTATCATAGTATCTGATTTTTTTGTAACTTGTTACAAATTTTTCAGATGTAAAATTAATAATTTATTTGCAAATAGCAATCAAGAACCTTTAAAAAGTGTAACTTGTTACCACGGCTTGAACGAACTGATGGAATTCGCATCATCTGTCCCCGATTTCCGTAGGACGGGTAAAGGGGACATCAGGCACCGTCTGGACGACAGCATAATGCTGCTGATGCCGGGACAGGCATACGGATGCGTCGGACTCGCCGATATAATAGAATTCGGCAGGCATAATCTCAACAGATTCCGCAAGATGGGCATACTCAGGAACGGTGTGCCGTCGGAGGCGACGCTGTGCCGATGGAAGGGAATGAGAAAAGAAGCCCCCGCATACTAAAGTTCGCGTATAATCTATAACTACAACGAAACTACTGCAGGGGCGGTGTGGCTATGGTTATTCTGTCGTTGTGCGTTAGAAATCCATATTTAAGGGACGAGGAGTGTAAATTCGCGAGTGTAAGTGTTGAGAAGTTTACCGCCGTTTGTTATATCCTTGTTTTTGACTGTCAGTTTAGCTGTGCCGCTTCCGGTCCCCAAAGGCAGTTGAACCCATAAAGATTTGTCGAAATCGTGAAGTTTGTTAATTCCAGCAACGTTAACAATACCCTTATCTTCTACTGTAATCTCAAACATCTCATCAAGCTTAACGTGAGCAAAACCTTTGGCTTTGATAAGAATTGTAGGCTTCCCCTTATACTCCTTAACTTTAGACATATCAATCGTGGCTCCGTCCTCAATTCCATCTCCGTTAAAATCCGCGCCATCAGCATTAGGAATAACAGCAAATCTTCTCTTATAAACTTTAAAATCGCGAGTTCTTGCAATTCCTGCGTAGCCGTCCTTCGGAGTCACCTCAAGCCGACACTCTCCATCAGCCAACGGCCGGACAGAAACCGCCCTATGATCCTCCCAAAGCGTAATCGTAACAATGTCCTTATTATCAAAGACGTCCCAAATAAAGTCCGCAGCGACTGCAGTAGACGGTGTTGAAGTAAATTTGATTATATTATCATAGTCTGCGCCTCCCCAGATACAATCATCAGGATAATATAAAGCCAAGGCAGTCACTTTAGTTATGACGCGGACTTTACAGGTTCCCCAAAGGGAGCCATCGCTTGTTCTCGCTGTAACAACTGTCTTGCCGCTGCCCATCGCAGTCACAAGACCCTCTTGGCTCACTGTAACAATTTTATCATTATCGCTTTCCCAAACAAGTTCCGGATGTTTATCAGCATTTTCCGGATAAAACGAAACATACAATTGTCTGGTTTCACCTATCTTCAATTCGAGATTCGTCGCGCTCAAACTGATGTCAGAAACGTTCACGACAGATGGGGATTTCTTACATCCTCCCCCCCCCAGAATCATAGCCGCAGCAAATGCTCCGACCATAATTGTTTTGAAAAAATGATGGTTCATAGTTTTTGGTTTTTAAGGATTATCAAACAATAACTTCTGCAAAGAAAACTATTTACCACAACAATTCCTATACGTAATTTTACTTAGATTCCGGGGTTTTTCATCATTAATTGAATTTTCGCCAACTGAGGAAACAAAAAATAGCCAACTGGGAAACAAAATGGGGGGGGAGCAATTTTGTAGTATAAGAAGGTGAAAACCCGCCTAAAGTCGGTAGTAGTCGTGCCGCAACCAGTACTCAAAAATAGGATCTTGGAAAGAGATTTCTCCGGACTTACTGTCAAGTATATCCTTTTTAATCAAAGTCTTCAGGGAGCGTGAAGCCGCTGTAGCACTGCTGATGTGGTACCGGTACATTGTCTCAGCGCTGGTAATGGACTTTTCTCCGGCAATCAGGGCGTGAAGATAACATGTCTGCTGAAATGTGAGAGTTTCCATCAGATTGGAAAACAGCAGGCTGAGCTGTTCCACCAGCGACAAATGAGCCTTGACAACAGTCTCCACATCACATTGACCGGATGTCCTTAGCCACGAAAGTTGGGAAAGTTGCTGCACATAATACGGATGATTATCGGCAAGGGAGACTATATTTCGGCTGGCGTCTTCCGTAATGCTTTTACCCGTAGAAGAAAATCGTTCTGTTATGAATGGGATAAAATGCTCTGTGTCTATCTTGTTCAGAAAGAATATGTCTCCAAACTTATAGAAGGGCATAGAAGAATCGGTGAAGACCTCCATCATCATATGGCGTTTACTTCCATAAAGGCAATAACTTACCTTTTTGTGTCTTTGCCAGTGCGCCCTGAGTCTTCTCTGAAAGAACAGTGGATCCTCAAACTCCGCAATGTTCTGAAATTCATCAATGCAGACAACTATCTTCACACCCTTCGCTTCGGCAATGCGTTCCGAGAGGTCAAGAATCTCATCAGGATTGCTCTTCATCTCCTCCCAATCAAAGTCAATGGAAATTTCATTTCCAGGACCTGCTCCCACTGAAATCTTCGGTACGAGACGAGAGAAAAACTTTTTTGCATTTTCAACAGCCTCCTCCCATCTGCTTGACGTCCCTTGTATGAGATTTCGAGCCAATACGGTATAGAATTGCTCTTCGGTCTTTACATTAAAAAGGTCTATTGTACAGATTCTTATGTTTTTATCCGCACGCATCGCAATGTCCGCAGCCCTATGAACGAGCGAACTTTTCCCCCAACGCCGTGGAGAAATTATCACGGTATTGATGAGGGATTCGAAATTATTCACAAGATGTTCGGTTTCCTTCTCCCTATCAGTAAAGTTCTCGTCAGTGGCAATCCTGCCGAAAATGAACGGTGCTTCCATAATGTCGCATTTTTATTAAACGCAAACCTTAGATTTGCAGAGTGGTTCTGCTGCGCCAAGGTATGCAGCGCAAAAATAATAAATTTGTGTCAACAAATAAAGTATAACAAAGGACAATGGAGCCGGACGGTTCTCAATTTTCGCAAATGGGTAAGACCCGTGTATATTTTTTGTCCCGCCCGGCCCGTTGATCCAGGACCTGAATAAGAATATCCCTTAGCAGTGATAAGGTTTGTAGGTGACGGATCGACGGCCCACTGTCCACTAAAAATGCAGTGCAAGTTATGAAAAAAATCTATGTTGGCATCGACATCAGCAAGGAAAAGTGTAATCTTTGCTACCGCAGCGGTCTTGATACAGTCCGGGAAGAAGAGGTCTCAAATGATTCCAGAGCCCTCAAGAAAGCCTTCCGGGCAGCGTTGAAGGCGCTGGGCGTGTCCTTTGACAGCGTGCTCGTCTGCGCGGAATATACGGGTCGCTACATCTATCCCATAACCGTGGCATGCCAGGAACTGGACGTGTTCCTCTGGATGGACGACCCTACCAGAATCAAGAACTCCATGGGCCTTGCCCGTGGTAAGAACGATGCCATCGACGCAGCCCGAATCGCCGAATACGCCTGCCGATACAGCGACAAGGCTGTCCGTTACCGCATCCCGGACGCGGCGCTGGTCTCCATGAAGAACCTTCTTGCCGACCGGGAGTTCCTCCTCACTGACAAGAAGCGTTATCAGTCTCAGATAAGCGACCAGAAGAGATATATGGCTCCCGGGGACTTCAAGCATAAGAACTCTCGCTGGAAGAAAGTCATCAAGGCCATAGAGGAACAGATAAAAGCCATTGACGCAGAGATAGAAAGCATCATTGCGGCAAATCCGGCCCTGACCCGTCAGAGGGAACTGCTAACCAGCATCGATGGCGTCGGCGACAGAATCGCCATAAACATGATTGCCGTCACCGGAGGCTTCACCCGCTTCCAGAATGCACGGCAGTTCTGCAGCTTCGCCGGCCTCACTCCATATAGGTATGACTCCGGGACTTCAGTCCGTTCAAAGGCAAAGACATCCAAACGGGCCAATCAGACCATGAAGGCATTACTGCATCTTGCCGCCGTAAGTGCGGCCACACACATGAAGGAGAGTGAATACAGGGACTACTTCGAGCGGAAAACCAAGGAGGGCAAGCACGTCATGTGCGTCCTGAATGTCGTCCGGGCTAAGCTCGTCCATCGAATGTTCTCTGTCATCAGAAGAGATGCTGAGTACACAAAGACATATAAGCCAGCGTCTTGAGAAACATTAAAAACTTCCAAGGAGCATAGGTATCACCTATGAGTCAATATATATATCCACAAAACACATCGTTAAATCGAAATGATGATGTTACACATCAACTTCTCTAAGAGTTATTTGGAAAAGTCATAAGAATACATATGAAACAAAAATCGTAATTACAAAAAATGTAAATACAGTTTTTGTAATTATAGTTGCGAGCAAGACTACTCATTGAGTACAATTGATAATTTTTTATCGCCGATACTCCAGTTCCAGCAACTTAATCTTCTTGTCAAGCCCTCCGGCATATCCCGTAAGCTTTCCTTCTGAGCCGACAACCCTATGACATGGAATAATCAAGGAGATAGAATTATGCCCCACAGCACTCCCAATAGCCCGTGCTGACATCTGTCGAAGGCCTTTTTGCTTGGCAATACGCGCCGCGATTGCTCCGTAGGTCATAGTTTCCCCAAAAGGAATAGTAAGCATAATTTCCCATACCATTTTTCGGAAGGGGGTAGTTTTCATTCTGAGAGGCGGTGTGAAATCCGGCTGGCGTCCGCTGAAATAGATGTCCAGCCATCGGCGGGTCTCCACAAATACCGGAAGGTCTTTCTCCTCGTGCTCCTTTTCAAGTGCATCGGCAAAATATTCCTGTCCATCAAACCACAGGCCGATAAGGGACGTGCCGTCGCTGGCAAGGGTGATTCCACCCAGTGGAGAATTATAATGCTGCGTATATTCCATCGAATCATTAAACCCAATCCCCGGGAAAAATCGCTGTTTCCCGGGGATTGGGTTAATATCTTATCACGAAAACACCGATTGAAATGCCACGAAAACAGCGATTAAAACTTGAGGTGGCGATGTCTATTCTGTCGTTGTAGTTTCCGGGACGAGAAGTGTGAATTCGCGGGTGTAGGTGTTGAGAACGCTGCCGTCTTCTGCCTTCATTGTGTTTTTGAGAGTCAACTTAGCAGTGCCTTTCTTTGTCCCCAATGGAAACGTAATCCTATAGAAATATTTTTTGGAATTACTGTACTTCCCCGTAGATATCTTAAGTTTCTCAATATCAACAACACCCGTATCTTCTACAGCTATCTCAAAATTTTCGTTAGGTTCCAATCCAAAATCACCGAAAGTTATGACAAAAAGGCACGGGTGACCATTATCCATATCATAGGTATTAGTGAGATCAATGGTTTCACCATCTGCGATTCCATAATTGACAGATGAAAGTTCACCATAGTCAGGAAGGCGGTTGTGAAGAGCAAATCTGTACTTGAAAGCAAAGATATACGTTGATTTCGAAAGGCTTGCATCACCGTCCTTCGGAGTGACAGTCATTTTGCACTTGCCGCCCGCCAACGCTCGGGCATAAGCCTCTCTGCCCAACTGGAGATCCAGAAGTTCCGGTCTTTCAAGTTCCCAAATGAAATCCTCGGCAACAGCCGTTGAAGGGGTCGGAGTAAATGTAATCCGAGTCGGGTGTTCTGCGCCGCCCCAAATACTATATGTTTCCTCCGAAAATTCCAAGTCCTTATATTTCCAGACTTTAACCGCACAAGTTTCCGAAAGAGAGCCGTCGTTTGTTCTCGCCGTCACAACTGTCTTGCCAACTCCCACTGCAGTAACAAGACCTTCCTGACTCACTGTAACTACTTTATCATTATCGCTTTCCCAAACAAGTTCCGGATGTTTATTGGCATTCTCCGGAAAGAATAAAACATCCAGTTGATTGGTTTCATCGATTTTCAATTCGAGACTGGTCGCACTCAAACTGAAGGCAGTGACAGGAACATCAACGACAGATGGGGATTTCTTACATCCTGTCCCCAGAATCATAGCCGCAGCAAATGCTCCGACCATAATTGTTTTGAAAAAATGATGGTTCATAGTTTTTGGTTTTTAAGGATTATCAAACAATAACTTCCGCAAAGAAAACTATTCACCGCAACAATTCCTATACGTAATTTTACTTAGATTCAAGGTTTTATCATTTCAAAGCCCAATGCAATCCCCAATACCCCCCCCCACAAACGAAGCAAAAATCAACGGGTCTCAATCAAGATAAAGGAATTTGGAGCCATCACTATGCTTGCCTTACCATCTTTAATATCCACAGGGGTTTCCGTATGGAGTTTGTATTTATCCGTAACAAAACTACGTATTTCGTGAATGTCGCAATTTTTGAATTCGACATCCACGGAACGCGGGGCTATGCAGTTGCGGTCGTTGGAAAAATTGGTAACAAGCACCGCCATGCGACCATCCTCACCTTTTGCCGCAGTGACATAAATATTCCCGGCTTCGGCTGTAGAAGAAAAGACCCTAATTCCGAGTTCGCGGAGTTTGCGCCATGAATAAAATGCGTAATATGGTGGAAGTGTGGAAAATGAGGTAAAGTCGAACAGGCCGTTGAACGATGTGTTCGGGCGGGCATCGTAGTACATGAGCATATCGACAGGGCCATCCTGACAAACCTGCATGACGGCGGCAGTGAATGCGGCGCCATCGCTTGATTTTATGATTTCGGTGGTATAGACAAACTCGTCAGTCCAGTTGGAGAGATAGTTCCATTCATCAAGAATCATTTCAACATCCGAATAGCCATAACGGTCGAGGAGCGACTTCATCAGAGCGTTCTTCTGAACGAAGGCCTCAGGAGTGCCGGCATAGAGATGGTAGGAGAAAAAATCCATCTTCACCCCGTGCTTTGCGGAATAGGCAAGGAAACGCTCCGCCCACTCGTTGTCCTCGCACAAAGCCGGACCGCCAATTTTGAGATCGGGAAAACGTGATTTCAAGTGTTTGGACACAGTAGCGAAAAAGCGGAAATACTCCCTATCAGAACCGTTCCAGGTGGGAGAGTCATTCTTGAGGTAGCGCCCCGAACGGAAGCCCAAATCCGGCTCGTTCCATATTTCCCAATAGTCTATCCCATAGCGGAATCCGTCTGCCCAACCTTCGTTGTAGTGCATTATGATGTGCTCGCATACCCGTGCCCATTTCTTGTAGTCTGTCGGGGGAAAAACCTCGTATTTTTTCGCAGCGTTCTCAATGGACTGTCCCAGCCGGTAGAAGACCTTGGTACCGGATTCGAGAATATCCTCTATGAGTTTGTCTGTGAGAGTGAAATCGTAGGATTCCGCCTTGGTCTCATCGGCACTGAAATCAGGAAAAACACAATCTATGTCCACGCAACGTGCCCAGGAAGCATAAAGAGGGGTGTCGTGAAGCCTGGCGTAGGGAAAACCCGCTGCCTTGTAGGCCTCGAAATTGCCTTTTTTCTGACTTGCCGGAGCCACCTTCGGACCATTGTTCACCGCATTCATCGGCTTTATCGGGCCGAGTTCTATGGAGGAATCGACAACGATTTGAGAATACGCATTGACCGCGACCGCAAGGGAGGCGGCCAATGCAAGTAAAAATTTTCGGTTCATAAATACCGCCAAATAACGCTTATTTTTTTATTTATTACTCTTTTACGCAACGCACGGATATGCCTCCGGCTACAGTGTAATTGCTTCGTATTTCAGGCGTAAATCCATCCGGTGCAACGGAATCCTTTATCCTCTGAAGCGACAGACATGATGCCTTAGTTATGTCGGAGTTGTTCCTGTCTGAAGCCCAAATTCGCGCATAGGCTTCTTCATTACTTCTATAAAAACTTAATCCCCCACTTGTTCTTCCACCGACAGCGGCAAAGAATAATCCGGAACCATCTTTGAGGGTGAAACCAGCCTTGACTACGGATGCATTCTGTTGCGCTTCTGTCCATTTATTACTATACGAAAACGCCCAGTTTGCCGATTGGGTAAATCCGATTTTCAAAAGGCCGTCAAGTTCGGCTATGGTAGGCACACGCCAGCCGCTCGGACAAGGATTGGCAATCTTTCCCTCGACATACCCTGTCTCGGACTCAGACATCGGCCAACTGGTAAGAGCCGTCCCGCTGTACCACTTCGAGCCTGTGTAGAAATACCCATCGTTAGGGTCCTGTACCGGGCCGACCTTGCAAATAGCCCCGTCCTTCGCTGCCGGATAATAAGGCTGACCTTTCGCCCTGCCGTATTGATAGAGCAGTCCGTTAGGGTGCTCTTTGCTATATCCGCAATAGACCGGTGCCCAGAGGACATCTTTCTCAATGCCGCCAACCGTCTGATGAACCTTAACCGGCTTTTTGCGAGTGCCAGGATAGAATTCGAAGGTAATCGGCATAGGATAGATTGTTCCAGGATGAGCCGTAAAGGCAGTATTAAGGACATGCACAGTCTTGTCTCCATTCACATCCGTGGTTGTAATCTCAATGCCGGAAGCATATTTCTGTGCAGGGATTGCAACAATGACATCCGTTCCCAAAGCGACACCATCTTCTCCGCAATCCACTGTCACTGAACCGACCGGTGCTTCGGGCATAGGAGAGAGCGCAGGAGAGAGCGCAGTGAAATCAAAATTGAAATCTCCGCTCATAGGCTCCGCTCCTTTCGACTTAACGACTATCGTCTTGATGTTATCCGGGTCGGCTTCCGTATTGAAGGACAATTTGAGATAACTCATAAGCTGATGGAAAACAAGTCTGCTTCCGGCAGTTGAGTAGGCATACAAAACTGCGCTGCCCTCGTCGAATGTTCCGGCTTTATAAGTCTGATTTCCCGGAATAGAAACAACTGTTTCCGAACTATACGCACTCGCCGGGTATATAGCCCGATAAGGTGCTGTCATTTCATCCGTAAAAGAGAAATTCGCTGTAGCAGAGCCGTTATTAAGAACAATTTCCGTTGATTCACAGCCGTTTACATTGATTTTGTCAAGTGCAGACCAGCTGACAGGGTATTCGCCGCTCTCGTTCTTATCCCCGAGGACGGTCTTGGTTTCCGAACCAATCACGGCCGTAAGGACGGTTTTCACTGCCCGAGTTTCTTCGACAGTCGGAGTTTCCACATTCAAGTCGCTGCAGGAAGCGAGAGCCACGCAGCAAAGAGGAAGTATATATTTCAAAGTTTTCATATCTGTCTATTTCTTAATTCCACGTGTATGACGCGTATTCATTATCTTCATTGAGATTGTCTATCCTTCCGTCCACTGGAGAAGTGGCAAAGCCGAGTTCTATTTCAAGTTGATGCAATTCAAGACCCGGAGCTTCATATTCTTTCGTCTTAGTTTTCATAATGTTTCTGTTTTTAAATGTTTACCAACATATATTTGTTTTTCCAGAAAGCCCAAAGTTTAATTACCTGCCATTCAAATCAATAACCTTTCACGCAGCGAACGGATATGCCTGTAGCTTTCGATAAAGCAGCATAAGCCGCAGTGAAGCCGTCAGGCTCTACGGAGGACTTGTTTCTTCGCAGACTGAAGCAGGTCGCATTTTTCGCACCCGTTCCGGACTGAATGTCAGAAGTCCATATTCTCGCATACGCATCAGCACCGGAGCCTCTGTAATACCCTTGACCCTTGCTTGTTCTGCCGCCGACCGCAGCGAAGAAAAGGCCGGAGTCATCTTTGAGAGTAAAGCCAGCCTTTACCTCCACTGCATTTTTCTGAGCATCCGTGCCACCGCCGTCGCTGAATGACCAATTCGTTGACTGAGTAAATCCAATTTTCATCAGTCCCTCGCACTCTGCAATGGTCGGAAGGCGCCATCCGCTTGGGCAAGGATTGGCAATCATACCCTCAACATAGCCTGCCGCAGATTCTGACATCGGCCAACTGGTCAGAGACGCACCGCCATACCAGTCACCGCTGTCAAGTTTGTAGAAATATGCATCGTCTGGGGAGGAAATCGGCCCAGACTTGCAGACTGAGCCAGTCGGTGAGGCCGGATAATATGGCTGACCGGCTTTTCTTCCGAACTGATAGAGCAGTCCGTTAGGGTGCTCTATGCTGTAGCCACAATAGACCGGAGCCCAAAGAACATCCTTCTCTTCGCCTCCAACCATCTGATGCACAGTCACAGGCTCCAATTCGGTGCCAGGGTAGTAGGTAACGATCTTCTTCGGCTCGTAACTTATCTGAGGAAGTTCAGTGACGACACCATCCGCAAAGGCGAGAGCACCGAGTTCGGTCTCCATATAGCCGCCGTCGATGTCATAGAGGATGCACTTGACGGCACTCTCTGGAAGAACAGCCGCACGGAACCAGTACTCGCTCGCCTTATCTTCTGCCAGAAGAACATTCGGAGAGAAACCGAGTTTGAGAGTGTCAACATCCTCGCCTCCTATGCCGGTGGCAACAACTGCCGCTTTGAAAAGCGTCCTCGGTTTTGAAGATGCGGCGGTCACGCTGATTTTCCCGTAAGGAGTCGTGTGAGCGAGAACAATCTTTCCGTCAGAGCCGGCCTCGCCCTTCAGACAGGCAGGGAACAACCCCGGCTCAACGGTCTGGGACGAGAGATCGGAGCCTCCTGAAATAAATTCGGCAAACTTCACTGCTGTCAGTTTCTTTCCGCAGACCATCTTCTGGAAAGTGAAGCGTCCCTCGGCAATGTCAGCCTCGTCCTTCAAGAGATAAGTAGCCTTCTCATTATAGTTCTCATCCAAAGGATTTCCATAAACAGTGAGGAGGTCACCTTTCTGCCAGACTACCTTGCTTCCGTCAAGGGATGCCTTGGTGTCGGCAATGGAGGCGTAGACATACGGATATTCACTTCCGCCCTGAGGAAAGCCGGACTCTGAATAGTTCGGGTCCTTCTTGCAGGAGAGCGCCGCCAAGGCGACGAGAATGAAACAAAAACATTTCTTTTCCATAATTATCAGTTTTTTGTCATTAACTTTCAATGTAATCCCAATGTTTGTCGCCGCTCGGAGCACACGTATCAAATTGGGGATATGCCGTCTATTACTTCCGCTTCAGCCTCATGGCCACACCACCGCCCGGAGCCATTTCCACTCCGAATGACGAGCCGGCTTCAACCGTCCTAATCTCCCGGATGTAGTCCGTCCCGTTGCGAGATGCGTTCACGCCATCCCGGAAAATCTCAGCAGTCCAAAGTCCATCGCCGAGGAATCCGAGATCAATCTTAAGATTTATCGCTTTCCACGAACAGATGCCCCCGACATACCATTCATCCCCTTTTCTGCGGGCTGTGACTATGCATTCGCCGACTCTGCCATCAAGAACCCTCGTCTCGTCCCAGACTGTCGGAACGGAGGCGATGAAACGGGTGCACTCGGGTTCTCGACGATAGTTTATAGGGGTGTCACAGAGCATACACAGAGGAGAGTCGAACACCATATACTCGGCAAGCTGATGGCAGCGGGTGCCCATGCTCATCGGCTCGGAATAGTTCGCACGGAAATGCCCGCGTGCCGCATTGTTCATTGCTCCCTGCGTGTAATCTACCGGCCCGGCGCATTGGCGAATGAACGGCATCAGCACATCGTAGAGAGGCTGGTTAACGTCGCTCTTGCACCATTTCATCTGTTCACAACCGAACACGCCCTCATAGTTCAAGACGTTCGGCCAGGTGCGGCTGAGGCCCGATGGCTTGTAGGTGCCGTGGAAATCGACCAAGAGGCGATATTTTGCCGCAGTTGCAGCTGCCCGGCTGTGGAACGCGACCATCATCTGGTCGTCCCGATCCATAAAATCAATCTTGAAACCCTTAACACCCAAAGAGGAATAGTGTCGGCAAATGTTCTCCATATCCCTATCGAACGCCCAGTAGCCCGCCCATAGGATTATGCCAACATTCCTGGCGGCGGCATAGTCAACCAGCTCCTTAATGTCGATTTCAGGCACAACCTTCATCAGATCAGCTGCGCCCTTTACGGACCAGCCTTCGTCAAGAATCACATACTCAATTCCGTACTCGGCAGCGAAGTCAATGTAGAACTTGTATGTGTCGTTATTGATGCCGGCCTTGAAATCGACACCCTTCACGTTCCAACCGTTCCACCATTCCCACGCAACCTTGCCCGGCTTCACCCAGTCCCAATCGCTACCCTCCGCAGGGTCTTCACCAAGCAGCCACACAAGATCACAGTCCGCCATAGCTCTGTCATCTCCTATGGCGATGATTCTCCACGGGAATTTTTCTTCGGCAGAGCAGTGCGCGATGTAGTCACGACGGCTTCCAACTATTCCCTGAAGCGAGTTGTGCCCGCCCTGCGCCACCTTCTCCGGATAGGCTGCGAACGTCCCCCGCAGTTCCAGAAGGCCATCTCCGCGACGAAGGTACATTCCCGGATAGTCATACAGCGATGACTCCATTATGTTCATGCGGATGCCGTCGGAGGCCTTGACCATCATCGGAAGTATGGACATAGAGCGGGTATCAAATTCGGAGAGTTCCGTCAACGTGTATTGCTTTTCAAAGGAAGAGTTGAAGACAGATGTGTATGGAACATACGCCGGCCAGTCCTGCGCAAAGCGAAATTCCGCCTTCTCGGAGAGTACCTTGAAATCATGCCTACTGCGGGATATAAACCTATAGGCCACACCGCTGTCGTATGCGCGGAATACTACCCGGCAGTCGGAGAAGGTGAACGTAAGCTCATTGTACTTGTCCTCAACGAGAGATTTCTTGTAGAGGGCAGTGCTGATTTCGCGCGAAACGGAGCGGGTCTCGGTTCGCTTGAGTTTCCCCTCGCCATAGACGGAGCCGTCATCGATGGTGACACTGACAGCAGATGGGGCAAGCAGTTGCTTCCCGTCCATCGACACCGACCAAGACAATCCGTTTCCAGAGGTCACGACAACGCTGATTCTACCGTCGGGAGAAGTCAACTTGTGATTTTTCACCGCTGCGAGAGCCGATGTTCCGAGCAGAGCCGTCAAGGCTATGGCAATTATTCTTTTCACAGAGAGCATAAAACACTGTCTTTAGGGTTGTCGTCAAATGAGGCGCTGACTGACACATTGCCGGAAGATGTGTTCAGCGAGGCAAGAGGTATCGCAATCTCGGCGAGCCAACCGGTGTCGATGTCGCTGTCGTCGGTGAGCGTGCCGCCGTATGAACTGACTGCTGTGACCGATTTGTCAGACGAGGAAAATATGACCGGACCGACTTTTACTTTCAAGGAAGCGGACGATGATGAAGAGGAACCGACGGCAACGGTCATATAGTCAGATGACGATAAGCGTATATTGCTGACCTCCAAAAGAATATAAAGATTCTCATCATCCACGGCACAGCGCAGGGTTGCGTCAATCGAAGCATCCTTGCAAAAATAGAGAGCATCATCGGTGTTTTGCCATTCAGAATTATCGCCATCGGCTTTCACGACTCTCCGCGTTGCCTTAATGTCGTGGTTGAGGGCGTAGCGGCAGAGGTGTATGGCTTTGGAATATGCGGAAGCGACGAGAAGGCAATGGGTTCCGTCAATTGTGGTGGCCGACCAATTGCCACCAGTCGGAAGGGCAATCTTCTCGGAGCCGTAGTTCCTTGCGGATGCGTCTCCCATCTTATAGCAATATGGCCATGTGCCGTTTTCGCGCGAGTAGGAAAGTATGGTTTCGCCGGAAGGGAACTGGACAAGATAGGGAGCACAGGCATCACGCCCGATCTTGTCGGTACGGGTTGATGGACCCGTTTCATCACCATCAAGATATTTCCAGCCCGGTGCACCCGGAGAATAGAGCACCGCAACAGAATGGGATGTCGAGGTGGAGGTTTCGCCGTCAACATCCTCCATTGCAAATGCGAGTTTGCCGGTGCCGCAGATGTCGATGCCCACAGGCATCTGGTCAGTGAACTTATTCATCTTGGAGCTGGCGTGCCACCATATCTTCCTCATCACTCTGTATGGATCCGAACCCGGCTCCGGAGTCCAGGTCCTGCCACCATCCTTGCTCAGGACGAGCGATGTCCCCGAATGCGAACTGCTTATCCATGGCCTCGCCTCGGTGAAGTAGCAGTGAATCTCGCCGTCAGGCATTTCAAGCAGGAACGGCTCCCAGCATTGCCCGTAGTAGATTATGCTTTCTTCCGACCAGCTCTGCCCGTTGTCGGAAGAACGTTTGATTGCAAGCCCGTGATCGCCACGGTTCGCCTGGACGCTATAGGTGGACGGTGCCCAGAAAGAATTCACGGCAATGAGTTCTCCGCTGCGGAGGACAAGGAGTTCGGGGCAGCTGTAGTAGCGGGACACCGTGCCGCCCTTGCAGCCGGGAGCATTGTCGTCGTGTTCGAACAGGCAGCCTTTGTAGGTCCAACCAAAAATGTTGCTTCCGATAGCATAGTGAGTGTCCATTCCGTTATTGTCCGAACGTGAAGGTGCACCGCGCTGCCATAGAAGCATATATGTACCGTTCGGCAAGCGTTTGATGCGGGTGTATGTCTGCGGTTTGGCGGCGGAGATGTCATTGTTGTACTCGGTCAAGGATGACTTCATCTGGACAAGATATGACCGAGACTCCTTTGAGCTATGGTCTCCGACGGCACTCTCGCCGGCGTTCAGCCTCGTGAATGGGGTGAGATGCAGTTCGGCGCTGCCGGCCTCTTTCTCAAAGTCGAGCGCGACCTCGCTCATCGAACCCGCCGTGAGGGTGAGAGCCTGATCATATTTGAACGAGCGCTTCACTCCGTTGACGTCGGTGATGTCAAAGTTCAGTTTTATGGAACGCCTCGGAGGAATCGCGACAAGAACCGGTGTTCCCATAGGGATTCCATCTCCCGCGTCCCGAACGATTATAGATGTGGCCTTGGAGGTAGAAGCGAGGGTGCAGCTCTTGTAGTCCGGTTTGAAGTCTCCGGAAAGTTGTTCTCCATTCGCTCCGCTTATAGTGATTTCATAGATATTGTCCGAACCGAGAGAACCTGGATTGATTACAAGGCGAAGATAGGCCATTGCGTGTGAGAGGGATACGATTCCGCCGGAGGCTGAATAGCCGAGCATTATGGCGGAAGCCGCGTCAATGCCTCCGGAGATATATTTCTGCCTTGCGGGAACCGTCAGATTGTCCACAGAGGAATACACGCTCTGCGGATAGACGGCAGAATACGGAGCCTTCACCTTGTCAGTAAAAGTGAATCTGGCATAATTTCCGTCGGCTTCCGTTTTTTTAGAGCGCTCGCCGTTCACTACCATCCGCGACGACTCCGTGAACGCAAACTCCACTCCAGCCACAGCCGACGGCATGGCGGTTTCTATCTGTATCTCCTTCATCTCCGTAGGCTGAGGCTCCTTGTTGTTGTCCTCGACCGGCTTCGTGCAGGCGAAAACCGAGACAAAAGCTATAAACACATAAATCTCTTTCTTCATAAAACGTGTCACTTTACCAATGTGAATCTTGCAATATGGAGTTTACCTCCCCTGTACGGCGCGACCAGCACGACCGTGTTCTCGGAATCGATGCAGGCACTGGACCAACCTCCTCTATCGAAGGCCTTTCTTTCCGGTCCGAATGCCGATGCTGAAGAGTTGCCTATGCGGTACATCAGAGGCCATTCCAACCCCTTGTTCCTTGTGAAAGTGACGAGCACCTCTCCTGTCGGGAACTTGACCATATATGGACCTGTGGCATTGACAGAAAGACTGTCGATTCTTTCGGAAGGTCCGACATCCGCACCCTGAAGCTCTTTCCAATTTCCGCCGTCAGGAGAATAGACTATCCCGAGGGAGTAATTACCCATGTCAACATCCTCCATCGCAAAAGCCATCTTGCCATTGTCGTCAAGAACGACTCCGACAGGCATTTGGTCGGTGTATTGGAATCTTTCCCATGTAGGGTTCCAGTACTTTTTTCTCATCACCCGATATGGGCGCGAACTCAGGTCGGGAATCCATGTATTTCCTCCATCGAGACTTTCTACCATCGATGTTCCGGAGTTCGCGCTGCTTATCCACGAGCGTGCCTCACTGAAATAGCACTGAATCCTGCCGTCAGACTGTTCCAACATAAACGGCTCCCAGCATTGGCCATGGAAGATCTCTGTCTCCTCCGACCAGCTGCGGCCGTTGTCGAAGGAACGCCTGAGCGCGAGTCCGTTGTCGGCTCGTCCTTCTATCCTGCTGTAGGTTGAGAGGTTCCAGTAGCAGCAGACACAGAGCAGACTACCGTCCGACAAGTTCAGAAATTCCGGACAGCTGTACATGCGCTCGGACTGCTGCCCGAATACATTCTCGACCATCTTGTTGCTAAACAGGCACCCCATTGGAGTCCATGTCTTCAAGTCCGGAGACAGGGCATAGCAGATGTACCTGCCGTTGTCATCGGAACGTCCCGGAATCGTTTCCTGCCATGCGAGGATGTAGGCACCGTCATTCATTAGGCATAGCCTTGGATAGGCCGGTTTCGTGGCAAATTTCAGTTCATCCTTTCCGAGCACGATCTCGGAAGAACGATCCATTTCAAGGCGCGCACTCTCCAAATCCTCGCCGTAGGCCGCAGAGGAGACGAGGATAATCGTGAGCAATGATGTTATAAGCCTTTTCATCTGTTCCGGAAGTATTTCCTATTAATTCCAGCCGTCATTCTGAGACAGATTCCCGTTACGCTCCCTCTCGGCTTGAGGGATAGCCCATTTGTTGCAGTAGTCACCGGCATATATGTAAGGAGCCATATTCTCTCCCCAGACCTGCTTCAGGCCAGCCTCACTCTGAACTCCAGGTTCAGAGTCAAGGAAACGCCTCTGATGCCATACGCCCCAGCGAAGCTCATCTTCATAGAGGGTTCCGGACTCGCCGGCGAACTCCCAATGCTTCTCGTCGATAATCCTACGGCGCAGGTCCTCCTGCCCTTCGACGATAGTCCACACGTTTGAGTCCAACTCAGCCACTCCGGCACGGTCGCGAACCTTGTTGACATACGCTATCGCCTCACCGGTCCTACCCTGTTCGTTCAGAGCCTCGGCAAGACAGAGGAGCACGTCGGCATAACGGAATACAGGCATGTCTATTCCTGTGTATTCACTTGCCTGATATTCCGTTCCCCTTGCCACGAACTTTCTCATCCAGTAGTACATCCGTGTGGTGTAGCGGGTTTGGAGGTCAAGCTCGGGAGCAGTGTCTTTGCGATAAGGATAGCGACTGGTATAGGTTAGGGCGGCACCGGTAGAGCCACCGACGTAGGTCGAATATGGAAGTATCACCGTGGCGGCAAGCCGAGGATCCCTCTGGGCATAGGCAGTCTTCAGCCTGGCTTCGTTCCCCGACGGAAGGTAGAGGGACATATCTGCCCCATATTCCTTGAGGGAAATAATCTCCGCATCGTTCAAACCATCCCTAAGGAAATAGGCGCTTCTTGCCTGCGGCGAAAGGTTGTTGTAGCCAGGGAATATATCGTCCCAGCTGAACGGCTTGCCGTTCCTATTCTGATAGGAGTCAGCGAAGTCCGTATTCACGACAAACTGGTCGTTACCCTTGGAGACTGTCTCAACGTTTCCATAGATGTAGCTCAGGGCATTTCCGAAGCCTTTCTGCGAAATATATTGGATGGAGAAAATCATCTCGCGGCATTTTTCGTTGGCCTCAAGAAAGAGGTCGGCGTAGTTGCCGTCATAGAGTCCATAGCCCATTTCTCCTATCTTGAGAAAATCAGCCTCCGCAAGTTCATACTTCTTCTGCCATAGATAGACTTTCCCACGGAGCATATATGCGGCACCCTTCGTGACACGTCCATAGTTTGAATCCGAGGCACCATACCTGTCCGGCAGGTTATCGTTGTCTATGCAATAATTGCAGTCCTCGATTATCTTCTCCCAGACCGTGTTCTCGTCGGAACGTCCTTTCGTGTACTCATCCGGCGCAAGATTCTCAAAATAGACAGGAACGCCACGCCAACGACAATTAAGCCGATAGTAATACAGGGCACGGATGAACCTGCACTCGGCTGTCCTCTGCTGTTTCACAGCTTCCGACATTCCAGGAACGTTGCCGATGTTGTTTATGACGTCGTTCGCCCTGTTGATGCCTTCGTAGTAGCGCTTCCAGAAAGTCGTGAACACTCCGTTGGTAGAAAGGACGTTTCCGGAAAGGAAAACGATGGAACCCCGGAAATAATCGACTGGGTCGAGAACTCCGGCGTATGCGTCCCAGTTATAGACCACATTGTCCGTGGTATTGAAGTCCCAGAGCAGGTTGTTATAAACTCCCCTCACCGCATTCTCGGCCAGGACAGGATCGGTGTAGACGATGTCGGAAGAAAGTTTATCAGTCGGTATCTTGTCCAGAAAGCCCTTGCAGGAAACCGTCGAAAGGCAGCAGAACATAAGAACTATATAGATTGTCTTTTTCATGTCAATATGCTTTAGAATTTCAGGTTAACGCCAAAGACTATCTGTCTGATAGGCGAATAATACATGTTCGTATCCGTAAATTCCGGATCTACGCCCGGAAAGAGACGATCCTTGAATGTGTAGAGATTCTCTCCCGTGACGTAAATCTGAGCTGATGTGAGTCTGATGTGGCTCAGGAGCTTCTTCGGGAAGGAGTAGCTGAGGGTGACGTTCTGAAGCTTCAGATAGTTGGTCTTGTAGAGATAGAAGTTGCTGTCGTTAAGAGCCTGCCCGTAGGTAATCGTGAGACGCGGATTTCGCGAGGTCGTGTTTGTCCTCGGATCCCACGGATTATCCGGGTCATAGAAATAGTGGTCATAGGCAATGTCCTTACCTATGGTCTGTTGAGTCTGGAGCACGCTGTAGTTGACCCCGCCCTTGCGGCTACGGATTGCGCCGCCGCCCGCTCCTACGAACCTTGCGGAAAGGTTGATTCCCTTCCAGCCAACTTCGAGATTGAACCCGTAGTAGAACTTCGGAGTCCGGCTCACGCCCTGCCACTTGTAGTCGTTGGAATCTCCGTAGATGCCGTCGCCGTTCACATCCGAAAGGATGTAGTCACCATACCAGATTCCGTTCTTCGACACCGTCTCCTTCGGCATGAATTTATAACCCTCGGCAATCATTGCGTTGAGCCATTCCATGTCCTTCGGCGTGCGAATCATTCCGTCCGTAGGACCGCCGTTCGGGAGAACCTTGCCGTCGCTGTCGAAATACTGTCCCGAGCCGTAATAGTTTTCCTGAAGATAGTACTCGTTAATCTCATGTCCCTCGCAAATTCTGTTGACGCTTCCGGTAGTGACATCGCCGAGGTTGTTCTTCCACACGCGGTTGCCTTCCTCATCGGTCGTCCATCCCTCCTCGAATTTGCCCTTGTACTTGGTGACCATGTTCCAGTTTCTGTTGAAGTTGGCGGAAATCCCGTAGTTGAAGTCCTTTATTTGGTCTCGCCAGCCCAAAGTGAATTCAAATCCCTTGTTATCGACCTCGCAGAGGTTCATATAAGGGGAAGTCTTGGTGCCGATGGTTGAGGAAATCGTCGGTTTGTAGAGGATGCCGGAGGTATATTTATCGTAAAAGTCAGCCTCAAACGTGAGTCTGTTGCCGAATGTTCTGAAATCAAGACCGATGTTGGCCGTCGCGGTGGTCTCCCATTCAAGAAGAGTGTTGGCGAGGGTGGAAATCATACCGCCGCCGAGTTTGTCACCGAATGCGTAGGAATATCCGGACGAATAGGTCGACTGGTAGCTATAGTTTCCGATAGAATTGTTTCCGAGCACACCGTAAGATGCCCTGAGTTTCAGTTCGTCTATGCCGCTACCCTGCATAAACTTCTCCTTTGAGATGCGCCATGCAGCCGAAACGGAAGGGAAGAATCCCCAGCGGCTTCTTCTTGCGAACCTGGAGGAACCGTCTCCGCGAAGGTTCACTTCGACGAGATAGCGACTGTCGTAGGCGTAGGTAAGTCGCGAGAAGAAGGATAGGGACGAGTACTCGGAAGATGTTCCTGAAATCGCTGAAGGAGTGAGCATATTGTTGAATTCGTGGAGAACCGAATTCTCGGCACCTTTCTTCGTGGCAGAGAAGTCCCTGGCAATGTTGTTGATGGCCTCGACGCCCACCATCGCGGACACGTCGTGTTTTTCAGCGAATGTCTCGGCCCATGAGAGATCGGTCTCGAAGTAGATATTGCGCGTAATCTGGGTTGTGAGCCTACGAATCTGAGCCGAAAGGTCTTGGTCGGACTTGATGATTTCCCCGGTCCGGAACGACCACGCATCTCGGGTGATAGAGTGCTCGTCACGCTCCATGTGTGTTGAACCGTAGCGGAACGTCGTCTTGGACTTGATTCCGAAAGGAAGGTCAATATTGACAAATGGAGTAACCGACACGTACTCCACAACCTGCTGGCCCTGGATTCGGTTCAGAAAGTAGAGATTATTCCTTACCTCAGAGTTCTGTTCCGGATTCTCGTACCATCCGTATTTCCCGTCATAATAAGGATAGATACACGGCGCCCAACGGATTCCATAGTCGAACACGTTTGTCAGGTCGCCGGCTTCCTTTGTGCTGTAGTAGCCGTTGGTTCTGGCTCCCACCTCAAGCCATTTCAACGGCTTGGCAGAAAACTCGGCGCGGTAGGTAAATTTCTTGAACCCACTGTTCATCACCATTCCAGGATTGTCCATATAGCCGAGCGCCACACGATAGCTTATGTCGTCTTTGCTTCCGGACACGGAGAGATTGTGCTTCTGATAGACAGGGGTATCTGTCTTGTAGAAGGCCGTCATTCCATCAACGTTCGGGTATGCGACGTAATTCGGATAGCCCGACTCCGAAATGCCGTACGGATCCTTTTCCTTGTCCCGCCATAGAGAAATCATGCTCTGAGAGAACGGAAGCGGACGGTCGTTCTGGAATGAAGCCTCATTCATGAGTTCCATGTAGTCGGCATAGTTCGACACCACCTTGTAGGTATTCTCCGGCTGCTGTATGCCGGCCATTCCCGCATAATCGATGTGAAACGAGCCTTTCTTTTCCCTTTTCGTGGTTATGAGGATAACTCCGTTCGCGCCTCTGTTTCCATATATCGCGCATGACGCCGCATCCTTGAGCACGGAAATATTCTGAATCTCTGATGCATCAACGGAGTCCATCGAACCAGGGACACCGTCAACAATAACGAGAGGGTCGGAATTGTTGAGCGTGCCCGTACCGCGGATGCGCAGACTGACATCCTCCTTGCCAGGAACACCGGAGCCCTGACGCACATAAAGGCCGGCGCTCGCTCCCTGAAGAAGGGATGCTGAATTGGTCACCGGACGAGAGGTTGCAAGTTCGGCATAGTCAACGGAAGTCACGGAGCCTGTCACATTCACCTTTTTCTGCACTCCGTAACCAACAAACACCACTTGCTCCAGAAGCTCGGCCTGAGCGGAAAGTGTGACGTCATAGACAGAGGCTTCCCCGACAGCGACCTTCGCGGTCTCATAACCCATGCAGCTGAATTCGATAGTCTGCCCCTTGACGCAGACAATGGAGTAACGGCCGTCGGCATCTGTCATCGTGCCGGTCGTGGTGCCGGAAATCATGACACCGACTCCGGGAACCGGCCCCGTCTCGTCACTGACCACACCTCCGACAGTTTTTTTCTCCTGTGAGAAAAGCATTGTTCCGTTCAAGAGCAACAGAACAGCGGCTAATAGTTTCAAGAAAGTCTTATCCATAGTTATGTGATTATTTCTGTCCGCAAATTTATCCCTGAAGAACCTTTTCTCAGAGCAACAATTTTATAAAAAGATGAAAATAAACGAAGGAAAAGGGCTGAATTCTATCACACAACCCTAGGCGCTACAGTTCCTTAAACTCACCGGGAAGCATCCCGAACGCATTTTTGAAACACTTCGCAAAATAGGAAGGAGTGTTGAATCCGAGATTGAAGCAGACGACATTGACACGGGAGTCGTCCTCGGACAGCATCGGGACGGATGCGAACAGGCGATAGAGCAGGATGTAGTTGCTCACTGTCACGCCAAGTATGCTCTTCACCTTGAGATTCAGGGATTGTTTCCCCATGCAGAGATGCTCGGCCACCATGCCGTAGGTGAGCGTTGGTTCGGAAATATGGCTTTCTATGACAGAGTCAAGCTTGGATATGAATCTTCGCTCGCTCTCTGAAAGTTCTGGACGCAGAAATGCTGACGGGGACTGGCCCATCTGCGCGGCCCGGAGCATCTTTCTCTCTGGAGTGAGGGCGAGCTTTTCCTCAATAAAAGTCCGGTAGCGCTCCTCTTCTTCTTTTTTAAGCCGCCTCCAAAGCCATACACAGCCGCCGGCAAGACAGCCTACAACCATGATGATATAGAGAGAAATGGCCGCGGTACTGCGCCAAATCGGAGGACGGATAACGATTTCCAGCGGTCTGTGTTCCCGTTCGAGTTCTCCGGAATTGCTGCAACTCCTGGCCCGCAGGACATATTTCCCGGGAGACATCTCGCGGCATGTAAAGACATTGTCGGAGCCAAGGCGCACCCATTCCCTGTCCAGCCCTTCCATCCGGCACTCTATGTAGCCGTCAGAGGAAGACGGAAGGGATGGTCGCGAAAACGCAAAAGAAAATGTGTTCCGGTCGTGTCTGAACGAGAGGCAGTCAGTCCTTTCTGGACTTTCCGTAAGTTCCTGTCCGTTTCCGGGGATTAGCTGCACGTTGTTCACATATATCCCGTCGATATATAGGTTTGGAATTTGCCGTTCAGCCTTTTCTGCCCTGTCGGGACGAAAGGAGACGAATCCGTCACGGCTACCGAAATACAAGGTGCCGTCGCGGGATATGAATCCGCTTCTTGAGATGAAGCGGTTGTTTAGAAGTCCATCCGTTTCCGAGAAATGCTCATAGCGCTCAAGGTCGGAAGATATTGAGGTCATGCCATTTTCCGTTGTCACCCACACCGTCCCGGAGTAGTCGCACTGCATGCTCTTGACTATGTCAGACCTCAACGCTCCGAAAGTGTTTTTCGAGTCAAGCACACGCACGCTGCCGTCCGGAGAGACAACGACGACACCGCTTTCGTTTGTCGCCACCCATATCCGTCCCATGCTGTCCTTCAACACGCCGTTGAGCCGACGCCCTGTGACTTCAAGCAGCCGCCTGTCATCGGGGCCGTGAACCACAGACCTTTCCTTCAGGTCGTATCTGACCAGCCCGTGGGCATAGGTAGACATAAGAAGCGTATCCCCCTCGCAAAACAGTCCGTTCACATTGCACTCTTCCAACCCAGGCAAACATCCGACGTCTCCTGTCTTCCGGTCGATAGTGCCGACACCGAGAGCTGTACCGAAGAGTATCGTGTCGTCAATACTGACAATAGGATAGGCCGGTCTGTCAATCAGAGAAGTGGCTCCGAGGAAATCGGCAGAATATCTGACCGAGCTGCCCGTCTTAGTGTCGACGTCATAAAGACACGAACCAGAACTCAGCCACAGCCGGTCACCGACAAAAAGCAATTCTTCACAACGTTCCGGAACGCCTCTGAAAGAAATGCGCTCCAAAAGTCCGTTTTCAGCATTCAGTCGTATGATTCCGCATCCGGACGCTGTAAGTCCCCAGACATTTCCCTGCCCATCTTCCTGAAATCGCTTCACCCTGGAGTTGTGAAGAGTCTCCCCGTCGGACAGCTTGCCCCACTTGCGGATGAAATCATTCCGTAGAGAACTGTAGAAAACATTTCCCATGCTCAATCCTGCCACGAGCCCGTCATTTCCGCAGGACGCGACACAGGAAAAACTCTCCGACGGAAGTCCGAATGTGTTTGAAAGGTCAAGCCGCTCCTTTTCTCCCGTAGCTAAGCTGTAGGTATAGAGGCCGCGTGAGGTTGCCATGTAAATAAGGCGGCGTGAATGATCCATGCAAAGTCCATTGGGCTGAGCCCCATTGTCCGGACGAATCAGGACGTTGGCCTTCGATGTGTAGGGAAAAATCTCGCAAAGCCCATAGCCCCGGCTACATCCGTAGACACAGTTTCTCCCGTCTGTCAGCAACTGCGGGAAATTGTCTGAGCTGAAGTCGAATAGCGGAATCTCAAGAGGTTCGACGCTTCGGAAGTTGTCCCTACAGAAAAGCAGCCCTCCACAATAGACGGAGATTATGAAAGAACCGTTCCCATCGATAACAAAAGAATTGATTTTCGGAGCAGTGACTCCATTTTCACCATCACAGAGGTACTGCCGGAATGCGCAGGAGCGAGGGTCGTATGACCACAGTCCTTTGGATTTCACAGAAAACCAGATAATCCCCGAGCTATCCTCACGGATGCAGCCGACCTTCGTATCTATTCTTGCCTCATCCTGAGCGGCGGTATCAATGGGAACAAATGTGTCGGTCTCCATCGAATACATGCAAAGCCCGCCCTCAGTGCCGACCCAGACGTTTCCCCGACTGTCCTCGAAAATGGAACTTATGGCACTGGAACCAGTGTGAAGATCGTCTCTGGTGAAGCATTTGAAGTCTGACCCGTTGTAGAGGAGCAGTCCATCCAGCGTCCCTATCCATAAATAGCCCCTCCCGTCACGCAACAAATCGACAACTATGCGGTCCGAGAAATACTCGTTCCTCGGGAAAACAGGAGAGAACGAAATGTTGCCCGCCATACACATATCTCCCTGACCCCCAAAGAGATACGAGAGCAACAACAAAACAGTGGATAGTAGTTTTCGTGTCATAATCATTTGCTGTATCACAAAGATATGAAAAAAGCCACGACTATATCCGGCATCTGCGAATCATTACATTGTTTTATAAAATTCTTGCATACCCCACACAATAAAAAATCCCCGACGGATGATTTTCCGTCAGGGACTCTACATATTATTCTCAAGAGTTCAGTTCAGCCTTCAGAATCCTGAAACAGTTTTGAGATTAGCAGATGCCTGCTTATGCATCTCCGTTAATTAAATTGTGCAAATTCGATATCATTAGCAGCACGCTTAGCGAAGCACTCGCACTTCTTAGCAGCCTCAAGGTTGGTCTTTACGCCTTCCTTGTCACCCTTGCGGGCAGCGATGATAGCCTTGAGATATGCAATCTTAGGGCAGTCGCACTTGCACAGAGAAGCCTCAGCTTTTGCGAGGTCACCTGTAAGGATGTTTGCGAGAGCGGCAGTAAAGCCCTTCTTGCCTGCGAGCTTAGAAGCGGCAGCCTTGTAGTTACCCTTGAGGATTTCTACAGTTGCAGCGTTCTCGACAGCAGTCTCAGTTGCAGATGCAGCGAAATACTTGGCAGCCTCGTCAAGCTTGTTCTCGCGGAGAGCGAGCACGCCGAGAACGTTCTTCACGTCAGCATCGTTGGCGTCGCACTTTGCGATTGCAGCCTTGCAGTCAGCGTCCTTGCCTGCGTTTGCATAAACAACAGCGAGGTTGTACTGAGCGGTTGCGCTTGAATACTTCTCGATGGCCTTCTTGTAGAGGGCAACCTTGTCAGCCTCTTTCTCTACGAGAGTTGCTGAGCGAAGGAGTGCCGGCTCGTCAAGAACGTCGATGTTCTCCTCAACAAGCTGGAGAAGCTCCTCGCTTGAGTAGTTTGTGAACTCAACGTTAGCGATGAAACGTGCGCGACGAAGTTCAGGAAGAACCTCTTTTGCAAGAGTTGTGTAGACAGCAGACATGTTCTTGATTTCCTGCTCACGAACTGCAGGGTCGCTGTACATTGAAAGAACGCGGAGGATAAGATCCTTGTCCTCGATGTTGGAGTTGGTTACGAGTTCCTGGAAACCTGCCCAGTCCTCACCTACTGACTTCACGTTGACCGGAGCATCAACAGGAGCCTTCTTGATCACCTTGTTGAATGCCTTCTCAGCAGAAGATGAACGGTTGTCGGAAAGCTTGTTGTTGAGCTTCTCAGGACCATCCGGTGAAGCATAAGCCACGATGTCGGTGCTTACGATAGTCTTGCGCTCATTGGCCTTAGCAGCCTCTACAGCAGCAAGGAAGTCCTTTACTGACTGGCTCTTAAGCTCAGAATTCTTAACGTTTGCACTGTTGATTGAGTAGAGAATCTGACCTTCCTCAGGCATTGCGATGACAGCCTGGTAGCCGTCAGCCTTGAGGTCAACCTTACCCTTGCTGCAAGCAAGCATGTAAGTGGTGTTGGCTCCGTCAGCAGCCTTCTTCGTAGGGAGGTCAATCTTCTTGTCCTTGTAGCTAACTACGCCACGAAGCTCAAGATAGCACTTCTCCATACCCTTCTCATAAGTGAAGTGTACCTTCTTGGTCACCGTTGCGCCTGCAGTAGGAACAACCTCGTAGTTGTCTTTCACTTTCTCGCCCTGGAACATAAAAGGCTCCATAGCCTGCTCACCGCCGTCGAAGACGATTACAGGAGTGACAGCGAGAACTGCCTTCGGATGGAAGTAATCCTTCGGATAAGTTACAGAGACTGTGGCGTCGATGTTGCCGGCCACAACTTCAAGAACGGCAGGATCGCACTTTACGATCACATTCTCTGCCTGTTCCGCCATCTTCTCAGGGGAGCTGCAGGCTACTGCTGCAAGTCCGAGAGCGATAGCCAAGAATTTGATGCTCTTTTTCATTGTTTATGAATTTAAAATAAGGTTTATAAAAAATATCTTTCCTATGCCCCGTCACGTCACGGAGCCAATTCGGCGCAAATATAACCAATTTTCGTTACAAATCAGCAGTCGGCGACGGACAGAACGACATTATATACAAAAATAATGCTCAAAGCGTTTTTTTTCTTAACTTTGCCCGATACTTTGTCCGAATTATGAACGCGAACGAACTTCAGTCACTAAAGAACAAATACGACATCGTCGGCAATGATCCGGCGCTCAACAGGGCGCTCGAAATCGCTGTGGCGGTGGCTCCGACAGACATCACCGTGCTCATAACGGGAGAGAGCGGGGTCGGAAAGGAAAACATACCGAGAATCATACATCAGAACAGCAGGAGAAGAACCGGAAAATATTTCGCCGTGAACTGCGGGGCGATACCGGAAGGAACCGTGGATTCAGAACTCTTCGGACACGAAAAGGGATCGTTCACCGGCGCCATCGACACACGTAAGGGCTACTTCGAAGAGGCCGACGGCGGCACACTCTTCCTCGATGAGATAGGAGAGCTCCCGCTGGCATCGCAGGCAAAGCTTCTGAGGGTACTCCAGTCTGGCGAGTTCATCCGCGTGGGCTCATCTAAGGTGCTGAAGACCGACGTGAGGGTGGTGGCCGCAACGAACGTCAACCTCATCCACGCCGTCTCAAAAGGCAAGTTCCGCGAGGATTTGTTCTACAGACTCAACGCTGTGACCATAATGATGCCGTCCCTGCGCGAACGTCCGGGAGACATCCATCTGCTGTTCAGGAAGTTCGCCACAGACTTCGCTGACAAATACGGGGTCGCGAGGGTCGTCCTCACGGAGGATGCCGTCATCGCCCTGAAGAAATACCGCTGGCCCGGCAACATCCGCCAGCTCAAGAACGTGGCGGAAACCGTCTCCGCAATCGAGTCCGCGAAATGTCCATCCCGCGCAGACAAGTGTGAGGTGAATGTCGAGACACTCCGCCAATACCTTCCGAACCAGGACGAGAACCTGCTTCCGGCCACTGTTGAGAAGGGACAGGACACGTTTAGGAATCCGGAGGAAAGGGAGGCCATCATACGCGCCATCTACCAGCTCCGACAGGACGTTGACTACCTCAAGGGCGTGATTCTCAAGGGAGGAGCCGTGCAGCAGACCGCACCGGCACTCGCCTCGCCACAAGACCCTCTTGACATCACCGAGAACGGGAACGACGCACCGATGCACCATGACTTCAGCCATCCGGAGTTAGGAAACCATGGGTTCGAGACTCACGACGGAATGTCCCACAGGTGGAACTCTCCTACCGGAGGACCAATGCAGGACGACATGGAACCTGAGGAGCAGGGACTCGTGGAGGACGCGAACCAAGACATATCCCTCAAGAAACTCAGCATGGAACTGATTGAAAAGGCTCTCAAGAAGCACGACGGCAACCGGAAGGCGGCCGCGGCGGAGCTCGGAATCTCGGAACGCACGCTCTACAGAAAAATAAAGCAGCAGAACTCATAGGGCAGCTGTGGCATAATCCCGGAACGCATAGGATACCATATATTATGAAGAAGCATACATATAATATAATAGTTCTCGCGATGTTCGTCATCCTCATGACGTCCTGCGGCATATATTCCTTCACCGGAACGTCGATACAGCCGGACGTGAAGACAGTGAACATCGAATATTTCGAATACAAGGCCCTCAAGGTCAACCCTACGCTCGCGAACGATCTCACAGAGGCGATGAAGGACAAGTTCCGCAAACTGACGAAACTCGAACAGGTGGACAGTGACGCGGATCTCACGATTGCCGGCGAGATTACGGGTTACGATGTGAAGGCGACGTCGGTGTCGGCCAACGAGCAGGCGGCGATGAACCGTCTGACGGTGAACGTGAAGATATATTTCACGAACAAAAAGTATCCGGAAGATGATTTTGAGAAATCGTTCTCGGCATACGCGGATTTCTCTGCAGACCAGATGCTCGACGCCGTAGAAAGCGACCTCATTTCCGGTTCGGACGGTATTCTCGACAAACTCTGCGAGGACATTTTCAACGCGACAGTCGCTAACTGGTAGGATTATGGCAGAGGGAACAATTGATTTAAAGAAACTTACGGTCGAGGAACTATCGGGTGTGGTGAGCATCTACCCGTGGTTCGGGGCTGCAAGAAAGGAATTGTGCGAAAGGATGACTGCGGTCGCGGGGACGGAAGATCGTGGAGGAAAATTGTTTGCAGATGCAGCTCTCTACATTCCGTGCAGGAAGAAACTCTCAGACCTTCTTGCCGGGGGAACTACCCGAAAATATACGGATGAGGACGTCGACAGGCTGATTCGGAAACATCTCGAAGAGGAAAGTGCCGCCGCACAGTCGCATGAGCCGGGCAGGAGCACGGAGACAGGCTACCACAGGGACGTACACATCGCGGGAGGCGACTATTTCTCGCAGGCGGACTATGAGGGCGTGCGCCGCAAGGACGACAACCTTTTCAGAAATATAGGCTCGGCTTCAGACGGTCACGCAAAAGGAGACCAACAGATGGTGCCGCAGCTGGGATTCTACACCCAGACCTTGGCCGAAATCTATGCCGAACAGGGCTATTTTGACCAGGCGAAACAAATTTATTCTCAACTAATTTTGGCATATCCGGAAAAAAGTGCTTACTTTGCATCCCTTATTGAAAAATTGGGCTGAGCAATCAACCGGACACACAAATAAGAATATTAAAAAGTATTAAATAATGAAAGCATTATTCATAATCCTGACAGTGCTTGTCATCCTTGCAAGCATCCTGCTTACAATCGTTGTCCTTCTCCAGAACAGCAAGGGAGGCGGACTCGCAAGCAACTTCACGACCGGAAACCAGACCTTCGGAGTACGTCAGACAGCTGACATGCTCGAAAAAATCACTTGGGGTCTCGTTGCATTCATCTTTGTTGTGTCCGTGATCACAACATTCATCCCGCACATCAACCAGAGCGGCAACATCACCGACCAAATCAACACTGAGGTTGCAGCACCTGCTCCGGACTTCAACGGAGAGCCTGCCGACACAACTAACGCGCAGTAAGACTGACACACCGTATGGCTCTCACGGGGCTGCAGCGGTGATTATGAATTTGAAACAGATTTAGCACTGACAAAATGTCAGTGCTTTTCGTGTTGGAATATATTTTGAATTTTCTCCTTTCGTCTGCTCTTCGGAGCGGACGATTATTTTATATGGAAAAGGAGAAAAGATATGGAGAATAAATACGAAAACTTACAGAAATTCGCCATTAACCTCAATGAGAGGGCGGCTCAAGGCAAGCTTGACCCTGTCATCGGGCGAGACGAGGAAATACGAAGGGTCCTTCAGATATTGAGCCGAAGGACAAAGAATAACCCTATTCTCGTGGGTGAGCCGGGTGTCGGTAAGACCGCAATTTCGGAAGGCATCGCACAGAAAATTGTCGACGGAAATGTCCCGGAGAACCTTAAGAATAGGATAATTTACTCCCTTGACCTTGGCGCCGTAATCGCCGGTGCGAAATATCAGGGAGAGTTTGAGGAAAGGCTTAAAGCCATCGTGAAAGAAGTTATCGACAGCGACGGAGAGGTTATCCTCTTCATCGATGAGATTCACACTTTGGTGGGTGCAGGCAGAAGTTCAGGTGCGATGGATGCTTCCAACATCCTGAAACCGGCTCTTGCACGAGGCGAACTGAGAACCATCGGTTCAACCACGCTCGACGAGTATCAGAAATACTTCGAGACCGACAAGGCACTTGAAAGACGATTCCAGATGGTGATGGTGGACGAGCCTACACCTGCCGAGTCAATATCCATCCTTCGTGGCTTGAAGGAGAAATATGAGAACCACCATAAGGTGAGGATTGAGGATGACGCGCTGATTTCAGCCGTGGAGCTGTCCCACAGGTACATCACCTCAAGGTTTCTCCCGGACAAGGCCATTGACCTCGTGGATGAGGCTGCCGCAAAGCTTCGTCTTGAGATGAACTCCGTGCCGGAGCCGATTGCCGAGCTGGACAGCAAAATCAAACAGCTGGAAATCGAGAAGGAAGCCGTAAAACACGAGGGCGTGTCCCTTAAACTCGACAAGATTGAGTCCGACCTCGCTGAGGCCCGCAAGCAGCACGCTGAACTTCAGAAGAGGTGGGATGCAGAGAAAGGCATACTTAACGAAATCCAGTCCGACAGGGCTCAGATTGAAGATCTTAAGGTTCAGGCCGCCGCTGCGGAACGGGCCGGAGACTATGGAAAAGTCGCCGAAATCCGCTACGGAAAGATGGCTAACCTCAAGCAGAGGGTCAGCGAATTGGAAGCCAAGAAGAATGCCATCAAGGATCCTATCCTTAATGAGGCCGTGACGCCTTCTGACATCGCCGAGATTGTGGCAAGGTGGACGGGCATCCCTGTGAACCGTATGCTTGAAAGCGAGCGGGAGAAACTCCTCAGAATGGAGGACGAACTCCACAAGAGGGTCATAGGTCAGGATCAGGCCATCAGAGCCGTGTCTGACGCTGTGCGCCGTTCAAGGGCGGGACTGCAGAACGAGAAGAGGCCGATTGGTTCGTTTATGTTCCTCGGAACCACGGGTGTGGGCAAAACCGAACTTGCAAAGAGCCTTGCGGAGTTCTTGTTCAATGACGAGAATATGATTACGAGGATTGATATGTCTGAGTATCAGGAGCGTCACTCTGTGAGCCGTCTTGTCGGTGCGCCTCCGGGATATGTGGGCTACGATGAGGGCGGTCAGCTGACCGAAGCCGTCAGAAGAAAACCATATTCGGTTATTCTTTTGGACGAAATCGAAAAAGCGCACCCGGATGTATTCAACATCCTCCTTCAGGTTCTGGACGACGGTCGTCTGACCGACAATAAGGGCCGCACGGTGGATTTCAAGAACACTATCCTTATTATGACCTCCAACGCGACGGAGGAGCAGCTCAAGGCAACGATGAGACCGGAGTTCCTCAACAGGATTGACGAAATCATCACTTTCCAGCAGCTCACCAAGGACGATATCCGCGAGATTCTCCATCTCCAGATGGACGCTCTCCGCAGGAAGTTGGACGAAAACGGGGTCGGCATCAAGTTCACCGAAGCATTCGAGGACTATATGACAACCGAGGGTTATGATCCTGCCTACGGCGCAAGACCTATCAAGCGTCTGATGCAGCGGGAACTCGTAAACCTCATCGCCAAGGCCATCTTGGAAGGCAAGGTGACACGCGGCTCGACTGTGAGTGTGGATGTGAAGGACGGCCAGGTCATCATAGGCGAAATCGCATAAAAAGCGGATTACCGCGTTGCTCGCCTTGCCAAAATCCTCACAACCATCAGGTTGCTGCGGTATTTGGCTTCACCGAGCGCCTTGCACTCCATCTTTTTATGCAATTTCGCCCTCCAAGCGGCTTAACCGCGCGATTTGAAAAGCGCGGGCGACACTAACACGGAAATCGCCGGGAATCAGCAATGGTTCCCGGCGATTTTTTGTATCATCTTTTGTATCATCGCGATATATGTTCAAGATATTCGCCAGTCGCAACCGGCAAATTTGCTTCAAATTAAACGAACAGACTTCAACGAGCTGAAATGTATCGATAACCCGCGGAAATGTGTTGATTTTTGATAGATTTCCACGGGTTATCACATATTTTTACTAAAATTGCAGTAGGCAAATGTGCCCAATGTAAGAAAATTATGTTTGTATAGATATGACAATCAAGGAAAGAGCTACGGAATTTGCAGTTTTCTGCATTGAAAACACTGCCGAACATCTTGGTGTTCCGGGGAGCGTCATCTACAATGAGCTGAACAGCATCGGTGGCGTGAACGGTTTTCTGTTCCCGAGTTATGAAACTTTGCACACGCAGAGCAAATCTTATATCGTTGACGAAGTGCTTGCATATATGAAGGCCAATAATCTAAAGACTGACTTTGCAAAATGAGAGTATATCACGGAACAACAATGATTGTCGAGCATCCGTTGGTTAATGTCGGACGGAAGAATCTTGATTTCGGAAATGGGTTCTATCTGACAGATCTCGAAGAACAAGCCGTTTTATGGGCTTCCAGACCAATAAACAAAGGGAAGAGACAGTTTGTCAATGAATATGAGTTTGACAGTGATGCGGCATTGAATGGAGAGTTTCGCTATCTGAAGTTTGATGCATATAATCTTGATTGGCTGAATTTCGTAGTATCCAACAGAAAAGGCTGGAATGAGTGGACACAATATGACATTATTGAGGGCGGAATTGCGAATGACAGAGTATTCAACACCATCGAACTCTATTCAGACGGGCTTATTTCTGACAAAGAGGCATTGCAGAGGCTTATATACGAGAAGCCAAACAATCAGATATGCCTCTTGAACCAAACTATTATTGATAGGCATATAAGATTCATACAAGCCAAAGAACTACAGATATGACACATAATCCGCTGATAAATAAGACTTTGCTGCAGATGAAGTTTGCAAGAGTGGTGTCATTGCTGGCAAAGAGACTTGAGATTACCGAGGAAGAGGCTCTCGGGATATTTTATAATTCCGAAACATACAAGAATCTTTCCGACACCCGCAACGGCCTGCAGAACATGAGCGACGCCTATCTTGTTGATGATATCGTGATGGAAGCCAAGAAATGATGGGGCCGACTAAAAAGTCCCGAAGGGACCGCGCCGGGGCGCGAGATACCCCTAATAGGGGTCGCAGACGTTAGTCTGCGGGGGTTAGGAAGTCCGGAGGAGGGGGAACAAAAGACTTTTTGGTCACCCTCATTGTCTATAGCTTCTTGAGGTTGCAGAGGAGAAGATTGCCTTGGGAGTCACGGAGATGCATTCCGTTGCCCTGACAGTAGCGGAACCACTTGCAGGTGGCGCAGTCGTCCTTTTTCATCCAGCGGCGGTCGCGGTAGGGACGGAAGCGGTTTTCCCAAACGTCGACGAAATCGTCCTTGTAGATGTTGCCCTGATGGTAGTCGCTGCGGATGCTGGCACAGGCGGAGATGGAGCCATCGGCAAGAACCGAAGCGACAGTGAGACCGGCCTGACACATATAGAGGTTGTCGCGAACCTTGCCCTCATACTCACCGAGGAAGCCCTCGCAGGCATAGCTCGTGCGGATGCGGCCTTCGTTTCGCGTGCGGACTATGAAGTCCATCAGACTGCGAAATTCCTGAGAAGTGAGCTGAAGTTGGGGGTCTTCGGCCGCGCGTCCCGCCGGGAAGATAGTGAAGAGACGCCAGGCCTTTATGCCGGAGGATATCAGGATTTCCTTAAGTTCTTCGAGATGCGCAAGGTTGCGGCGGTTCACGCAGGTCACGACATCGAAGACGATGCCGCTTCCAGAAAGAATCATTGCTGCATTCAAGGCGCGGGTGAAGCTGCCCGGCACGCCTCTCATCCAGTCGTGGTCGGCTTCGGTGCCGTCAATCGAAACGGTGGCGCTGCCAAGTCCGGCACGGAGAAGTCCGGCCGCACGTTCCCTCGTCAACAGATAGCCGTTTGTGACCATTCCGCAAGAGAAGCCCATTTCACGGATTTTGCGGATGCAGTCCTCGAGATCGCGGCGCATCAGAGGCTCGCCGCCGCTGAGAATCACCATCTTGTCCTCCGGGCCATACGCCTCGTTAATACGTCGGAGCACCATTTCAAAGTCAGCGAAAGGCATATCTTTCAGACCGGAGGTTACCTTGCAGTCACTTCCGCAATGGCGGCACTCAAGACAGCAGCGAAGGGTACATTCCCAGAAAATTTCCCTCAACGGATGCTCCCGCGCACAGTTAAGGGTGAGCTGTCGCTGCAGTTCAAGGGCGATTCTTTGTCTAAGACTTACCCCACCCATCATTTCTCGGATTTCTCTTCCGGTTTCAGTTTTATCTCGACGGGAGTCGCGTTCTCGTATGCCCCGAAATACCAATTATCATCGCCATCCTTCACCTTAACGATGTCAACCTTAAGCGTTTCCGGAGCAAAACATCCGCCGTTATCTTCGCCGTCAATATCCTCGGCTATCACATAGACTTCCGGATTATCAAACGACGTCACGGCACCGCTGAGTTCGAATGCGCCGGTATTGTCAGTCAGAGATCTGAATAAATCATATTCATATCTGTCCAATTCCACTCCCGCCTGTTTAGGCATGACTTTCACGGCCTTCACTCGTATCCCTTCAATCGGGTTCTCGCTCTCATCCGTAACAACACCCTTGACAGTCACATCACAATGAGGAGAGCCATACATTGCAGGAATTTCAGGGCAACCATACATTTTAGGGCAACCGGTCACGGCAGCAAAACCCATAGCCGTAAGCAAAACCCGGCATATTTTCACCATCAGTTGTCTCATATCAGTATCGTTTTAAATTAATGAGTATCAATCTTCTACTGACACCCGGCACAAATATAACGAAAAATGATAAAATTCAAACCAATGGTTCAAAAAAAACAGAAAAACCAGAAGAAAAGGAATGCCCATCAATAGACCAGTTCTATTTTGTCGACCCAAAGTTTGGTGCTTGAGGAGCCGGTGAGGTAGTCTCCGAGGTAGCTGGCGGCGCAGGTGACGATGATGTGCGTCGGGCGCTCGGTGAGAGTCTTGTAGTTCAGCGGAATTTCAATCTGATTCCAGTCGCAGGATTGGTTGCTGACGTGGTGGCCGAAGGCTATGACTCCATCAGACTTTTCGGTGTAGTAGCGTCCCTCCGTAGTGTTCACATACACAGGAGACTCCGGATTGCCGCCCATCTTCTTATAATCCCAATTTCCTACCGAAATTGCAATTTCGCAGCGGTCATTGTCGCCCACTTGGGTGTTGTCACCCACAGGACGCTTGCCGATGATGTCGATGATTCCGCTTTCATACTTATACCAGACCTTAAGAGCCTTCGGACGTGTTGTCCAATAGCGTCCGTAATTCACTGCTCCTCCGGTGGTTCCGATAATCTTCGCAAATCTGCCGGTGAATAGATTTCCACAGGCAAGCACACCCACAAGTGACTTTGACTCACAGCGCACAGACCAGCCACCATCCGCCTTCTCCTCAGAATCCGGGAATGTGAGGACAAGATTCAGTGTTCCCGTGCCTGCCACTCCGTCCTTACCTTCACCGTTTCCGCAAGCCCACCATATTTCGCGGGACTCCGGGTCGTCGCAAGACGGGTCATACCATTTGTAATAGTCCGCATCGGTCACCTTGCTGAAATGCTCGAAACTGTTGTTCGGGAACTGTCGGGCAGGGTCGGTAGTAAACTGTTGGACATCAGTGGTATCATCACCGGTGTAGGCATAAAACTCGTATGTCGTTGCCGGTGTCAGACCGGTGATGTGCGCCGTAAACTGTCCACCTGTCATCGAAAGGGCACCCCCTGTCACATCCGTCCATCCGGATTCGCCGACAACGCGGTATTTGAAGCCGTTCTTCTGTCCCTCGACACCGACCGCAGTAATATAAACCTCTTTCGTCCAAACATTTATATTTTTCACATTTACGGATATATCCGAATGTTCCACGACAAGCGTCCAATACTCCGAATCCCCGAAACTCTTCACCTCAATTTCAATTGGCGTCGAATTACCGTCATCGTCGATGAATTTCTTGATATATTTTATATCCAATGAATATGTACTAACCCGTTTTGGACCGAGTTTAAGAGACTTGACGACGACATTCGACAAATCCACTGTCTTGCTGGCGTATGCTATAGCCCTCCGGTTCTCAACATCAAGGACAGTCTCCCCCACCTGACTTTCGATGGTGAAATAACGCTCAATCGGACGCTGGGCCGAGATTGTCCACTGATAGTCCTGCCAAGTGGAAAGAGTCACGTTCCAAGGAGACGTCAAATCGTGACGGCCCTTGATTTCGGCAGAAAGGCCAAGTTTATTCTCCTCTATATCAGTAGTATACCCATTGATGCGGACATTCTTTAAGTCATAATCCTCTTCAAGAATGATGTCCACCGTCTGCTTGTGTGCATCGATCTCGACCGCCTTCGCCCCTTCCGCGTCAAGAGACAGGATGTGGGGAACGACAACCGGGTAGGGGATGTCATTCTTCAGGCAGGATACTGCAAGTAGAGAAAAAACGGATATGAGAAATGTGAACTTTTTCATAATGCTACAAATGGACTGACAGTCCGAAATTTATCGAAAACAAGTCCAGTCTTGCCTGGGCGCGGAAATAATTCCTTTCGCCTTTGAACGAACCACCGGAGTAACCCTTGGAATTGTTGTAAGATATGTCCGCAAGGCTGATGAATGCAAATACGGAAATCGTATTCATCGGAAAATATACTATTCCGGGGCTGAGCGCAAGAAAAAACTTGTTGTTGACGGTGTAGGATTCCGACGAACTCTGGATGTCACTTCTGGAACGGGTGTAACCCAGTGAGGTATCTAGGAATACGCCCACACGTCCCTTGCTGTCAAGTCCAACGTATGAACGATTGAAGGCGGCTCCGGTGTAGGAGAGCGTTTTTGCCTTGACATTCTTGAAATCGTAGGAGAAATTTCCCAGAAGGTCTAGTGTGGCGGCGTCCACCGAGCAATTACCGTTGGTGTACTGAAGTCTCAGACCCACCGAATGGTTGTCACAGTAGGCGTAGGCGCCATTTATCGAAATCCTCGCGAGTGAAAGATAGGCGTTGGACTTGTCGAGCAACAGGAGATATTCGCTATTGTCCGCCGAAAGATTGACATACGACGCCGCCATCCCAATCTGCCAGTCGTGTTTCGGGATTATGAGGTGGGTACGAAGGCTTCGTTTGCTGATACCGGTCGTGTCCCGCGCTATTCGTTTTCCTAAAACCAGAGGTTTGCGCTTTTCTACTGTCGAACTGCTGTCGTGCCGATGACGGGGACTCTCTGCGTCTGTCGTCGTCGCATAGGAGGATGTGACCGCTCCCAAAAACAGGGACAGGATAATCATAAATCTTCTCATACGCAACTACAGATAATAGGCGAATCCTACCGCTATTGAAGCGAGATTCAAAGTGAAACTTGCATTGGAATTGCTGCTGGAACCGGTGGAAACCTGATTGTGGATTTGATCGGTCCAGAAGTAGTTAAAACCGAGTACCCCGACACTCAACTCCATAGCCAAGTGATTGGTTATAAGGGCCGTAAATCCCGGATTCACCCCCACAATCATCTTATACTGCGAGGTGAATGTACCCTTAGTCTGAGAGTCCACCTTCGCAGTGTTCTTCACCTGACCGGCAGAAAAACCGAGTCCGACTTGGGCGAACATCGAAAATCTTCCGGAAGTTCCAAGCGGAATGTAGGGGCGGAATGCGAGCGAGCCTCCGAAACTCTGCGAAAGCCTGTAGTAGTCCCTTACGCTCATACTGATTTCAGAAACCGACAAATCCGCCGATGCGAGGTCGAGCATAGTCCTGTCGTAGGAAAAACTTGCTCCGACTCCGATATTGTCCCTAATCATATAGAGAAATGTCGGTGTGGCAGAAACCGTGTAACCTTTCGAATTTATTCCGTCAACGATGAGAAAATTGTAGTCTTTCATCGAGTGGTAGGAATATCTGGCGTTCCCTCCTATCATAAAAGTTCCTTTCGGGGCAAATACCGCCTGATGAGAATTGTCATATCCACGGTCATACTTCTGTCCGACGGCCGTTTGGAGGGCGAGGAACAGAAATATGACTATGAATGTGACTGTATGTCTTATTCGGGACATATTTATTCGTAAAGCAATTCTACAGCGTCAATCCAGAATCTTGAAGAATCACTTCCGGTGAAGTAGTCTCCATACATTGAGGATGCGCAGGAAATTATGATATGGGTCGGATATTCGTTTGTCTTGTGGTAGTTGAACGGAATCGTAATCTGCTGCCACTGAGAAACATCGGAAACATCCTTAGAACCTCCGTTAATCTGTTTGAAACCATCTCCATAGAGGATGAGCTCACCGTCAGCTATAGTGGATGGGTCGTTGCGGTAGTCAACGAATGTAGATTGGTTGGTGGTGTTCACCTGGACAGGGCTGTCCTTGGTGCCGCCGTAAGTTTTGTAGTTCCAAGTGCCGAGGGCGATTTTCACGTTTCCACGATCTTTGTCGCCTTTCTTTAAATCAGCGCCTTCAGGAACACCCTTGAATATGTTCACATTTCCTGCCGAGTATTTTACCCAAAGACGCATCCCGGTAGGGCGGGATGTCCACGGACGCCCGAAGTTTACCTTTCCTCCGGAAGTTCCTATGATTCCGGCAAATTGTCCCGTGAAGAGGTTACCGGCAGCAAGGATGCCCAAAGTGGATTTTGACATTGCGCATACAGAACGTGAGCCGTCCTTTGCGTCGTCCGAAGGCTCGGTGATGACAACGCCCATATTTGCAGAACCATTCACACCGTCCGGGCCTTCACCGTTACCGGAGCCCCAAAACATTGTCTTGCAATCGTCCACCGCGCAGGATGGGTCATACCATTTGTAGTAGCTCTTTCCTGAAACTTTGCTAACATATTCGAAACTTGCGTTCGGAACATTCGGAGCCGCCTCTGTGGTGAAACTCAGGGCGTCTCCCTGGTCCTCGCCTGCGATGACAAGCTTGTATTCATATCTGGTCGAAGGTGTAAGTCCCTTGAGTACAGCCTCATAGACACCTTCCGTACTACGAGTTGCATCAGCACTTTTCCATTCTCCATTGCCCTGAGGACGGTAGGCGAATTTGATTGCCGAAGGGTCGCTGAACTCAGCCTCGTCTACATCGGCGTGAACCGTGGCGTGTCCTGCCCAGATTTCGTATATTCCCGAAGGAGCGAGACCTGTGGAAACAGGTTCAAAGACTATGGTGTCGTCAATGACCTCGGTGGAATGGTCCACTTCAAGTTCAAATCCGAGTTCGCCGTCCTTGATTGTGTATTTCACATTCAAGGTGTAGACCTTTCCCGCCTCCACAGCCGGGATTGTTCCGGTCTTGGTGAACGGCTTGCTGTCTTTAGAAAGGGTGCCGGAAAATGTCCACGAAAGCTGCGGCTCATCAAGACCTTCAACGATGAAATAGCCCTCGCTTCCGGACTTCGACGCATCGTAAACCAGACTGTGTTCCTCGTCAAGACCTATGGTAAAACTGTAGCCCGCCGCAAAATTCTCTGCAACGCTCGGATCGAAGGAAATCTTTGAAATGGCGTTGCTTACAGTTGCCTCGACCTGAACAGATGTGTTTGTGCCCGAAGAAACGGTGAAACTCTTTGTTCCCTTGTAGCTTTTCTGCTCCCAAGATGCTGTCTGAGCCGACTCCTTGGCAGCCTCACCGGCGATTACATCCACACGATATTCGTTGGACGGGAGGTAGATGGTCTGTGGAGCCTCGGCATAGACATAACTGCGGACAAGCCCGCTGAAGTCTCCCATATAGATGTTCACTTTTGCAGTGTTGAGAAGTTCATCCGAAGAAAGCGCCGCTTTGGTCTTGGATAATGAGACTCCGAGAGTAATGGAACCGGTGCCTTTATCCGGCACTATTTCAGTTTTGCTGCAAGAAGCGGCGGCTCCCGCGATGGCAAGGAGAAGAACTGCGATATTTCTGTTTTTCATATCCCTCCCTCCTATTCATTAACTATCATTATGATATCGAACGAGTTGCGACAACCTTTCGCATCAACGACGTTCATCTTGAATGTATGCGTACCAGGGTAGAGCACGATTGCCTCCTGTGCCTTGCTGAGGTCGAATTTAATGTCGGTCTGTCCGACAAGTGTCGCTCCGTGAGGGAAAGGCACAACCTGGAAAACGAGGTCCTGTTCCGGAAGCGGGTTCACGAGGTCGATTGTTCTTGCCTGTGCCGCGTCGAGAGCTGCAAGGAAAGCATCGCTTGTGGATGTGATGTCCACGGTGAACTTCTTCACTCCGTTAGGAACGAGGGACTTGAGGATGAGGTGGATTTCCTTTTCCTCTTTTTTCGGCATAACGACATTCTTGAGGTCGGTGAATTCCGCATCGCAACCGCCGGCGTAGTCGAAGTCAAGAGTGATGCCTCCGTCGCCCTTAGGTGCAGAAGGGTCTTCGCCGATGATATCCTCTGTGATGTCATTGACATCGTTGCCGAGTTCCTTGTCGTCCACCAGGGAGTTGATTACTATATCGAAGGTGGCATTACCCTCTTCATTTGCTTTCTTGATGAATTTAACCTGACGCCACTGCTTCGCCTTTACATTAGTGAAGGTCTTGGTCATCGTCTGGCTCTTGCCTTCAATCTGCCCCTTAAATCTGACGAGCATAGTCGTACCCGCAGGATTGTTCACAGAGAAATAGCCTGCGCTCTGCTCGTAGCTTGCAGTGGAGCCTTCATAGCGAAGAGCATAGTCAAGCGCAGTCCCGGCAGTCACTTCAACAGATGCCACGCCCGCGCCGGTGACCATTGCAAGAAACTCGTCGCTGTAGGATACTGTCACCTTACACTGAAGGAGCTGACAAACGATGCTTCCCACAGATGTGGTCTGGCCCGCTGAAATCGAAAACTCCTTTGATGCTCCGTAGACCGGCTGCTCAAAAGCCGCCACTGGAGTTCCCTCTTCTGAAGAACTTGCCACAAGGCGGTAGTTTCCTGCCGGGAGAGAGACTTTATTGTTCTTTTGTTTGATGGCAGAATAGGTGGTTGTGAGAGCCACTGATTCCGTCTTTGTGTCAAATATCTTTATGCTGTAGTTCCCGCTCGCCGCAGTTGTGGCCTTGGTCTCAACTTCGTCGTTGCAAGAAATGCTGAACTCTGCAAACGAAAGCGTTCCGGATGCCTCTTCGGAGAAAACTGTCAGTTTCTTGCAAGAAACCAGAGAAACTGCCGCGATGGAGGCGATTATCATTATTGTCTTTTTCATCATTCTTAGTCATTAAGTTCAACATCGCCACAGTCAATGGTTTCCACCGTGTCGTTAAATGTCACCCTAATCCTGAGCCCTCCGACAGTGGATGCATCAAAACTGATGGTGTAGCAAGTCGCGCTTTCAAGAGAGTTGTATTCCTTCGAGAAAGTCTTCGGACTGCCGCCACCCTGCTTTGTGAATGTGCCGGAAAGTGTGAATTTGTAGGCATCGACAAAGACCGCGCGAGTCTCGCTTTTAGGAAAATCGATTTGTGTACCCGTGCCGGTGGTGAGCTTCAAGTTCCAATCCGTGAAATAGTTCTTGAAATTGTCGCTGAATGAGAGCTTCACGATTGAGTTTCCCAGTGAAGCAGGAATGCTGACATTTGTCTTGTTTCCGCCGTTGACAACAAAAGCTGTCTGACCGCTGAAATAAGGCTTGTCAAAACCCTCATCTCCTTCAGTGCCGTAACTGGCTTTAACAGTGTAGTTTCCGCCCTTAAGAGGCTTCTCACTGTCCCAAGCGGAGACGAGTCCCTTGTAGATTTCAAGATTGTCGCTGTTGGTGAGACTTATTGTAAAGTCCCCTGCAGATGGGAGTGACGTATAGTCTGAGACATTGCTCTTTGTGACATCATCCACAATCCGGTAGTTGGAGACGGCAAAACTCACTGTTCCATCTCCGCTGCCAAGCCCTCCGGTGTTCACACTCTTGGAACAAGAGAGCGACAACAGCGCGGCAGCACTGCAAATTGCAATTTTAAATAGGTTCATAATTAAAGTTTTATATGTGCAAATCTTTTATTTCGCTATTTGAACTTTGATGTTGTCGAGGTAGAGCCAGCAGGTGGTGCTGTTGCCACCGGCACTGTACTCCACAGAAGTTCGCCAAGTGATTCTCACAAGTCCTGCAGGGGCCGAGTGAATGACCATAGTTTCTGCATTCGGAGTGTTCGCGTATGTCCCGGTTTTTTCCTTGGTGAAAAACTTGTTTTCATCTTCGAATATGCCGGTCTTGTCTCCACTTTTGTATGCTGTGTCAGAAGTCACATATCCAAGATAGACATTCTGACCGCAGTCTCCTCCCACCAATTTATAGAAGTCATTGTTCGAGCCCCAAGAGAACGAGACTTTTATGTCGGATTCTTTTTTAAGGGCAATGATAGGGGCGGAATCGACTCTGGCGTCATAATTGGCGACAGATTCACGCCGCGCAGCCACCCTCATACTCTTTCCTGCTTCCGCACCCACACGTGCTCCTGTCCAACCATTAAGGAATGACACGGCATTACAAGAACCCGCACTGGAAAATCCGAATGTATCGTACGAACTGAAAGCCTCAACAGTAGAGAAATCCTCATAAAGAAGATAAGGCAGACCTGCCGAAATCTCCGCAAAACTCAGCCCTGTCAAATCCGGCACACGCACAGTCTGCGTGGCGTCAACGTGCTCTGTATCAAAGGTTACAGTGACATCTTTTCCACTGAATGTACGGAATGTGTCAAGATTCTCAAACGGGATTTCAAATGTTTCACCAGTAGTGATTTCGTGACCCGGACGATACTCATAAATCGTCGAACCATCCCCCCAAGTACATCCCTGTGGAGCAGTCAGTCTCACGGCATTCGCATTCTCTCCCAGATTGTTCGAAGACACGGTAAAACGCAAACGGCCATATTCCTGAATGTCGGAAATCCGCAAACGCACAGGGGTCGAATGTCCTGCCGCAAATGTCCTTCCCTCAAGATTCACCGGAAAGGCATTGGCGATTTTGGTTTCTGTATATATTTTTATATCAATGGATTCTGACTCCGCAAACGACGACGGGGAAAACGCTGCCATCGCATATTTTCTCTCTGAAGAAGTCGAATTCACAAGAGGTTCCGAAAGTTTCAGGGTAATTGATTTTTCTTCACCGGAAAATTCAGCCGCGGCCTCGGTGTCGGTGAAGTCCGCAACAAGTTTTCCTGCAACCGGCTTTGGAAAAGTCAGGACCATCTTGACAATAGCCTCGCCGCCAAGTTTGTCCTCACCCTCCGGAAGATAGAAACGGAACTGGTGAAGGATGTGCTCCATGCTCATACCGAGTTTCGTGTAGTCGGAAAGTTCTTGCACCTCATCAAGCGGACCGTGAAGCAAAGGATTGGCAATCATTATGTCCGCGCCACCGGATACTTTTCCGTCCTGGATGGAAGGAATGGTGAATGTTGCTTTTGTGAGGCTTACAGACTCCGGAACCGGGTAGGCAGCGAAGTAGGTGTAGCGGTCCTGGGGCATCGCCGAAGGGAGCGTGGCTGTAAAAAATGCCCTGTCACCGTTGAGACCGTAAACAGAAAAAACAGTATTGTCGAGTGTGTACTCGCCTGCGGAATTCTTTGCCCAAACACAAATACGGTCTCCCTTTTCCCAAGAAGAAGTGAGTCCGTCAGCGTTCATCGAGCTGCGGGTCGTGGAATCACCGGCATAGAAACCCACGCGACAAACACCGCTGTTCCCGGCCGTTTCCACGACATCTTTGCTACACGCAGAAAAAGCGCACAGCATTAGCGCAAAAAAAACATACTTAAGAGATTTCATAGTCTCCAAATTATCCCAAAATTCGGCCGGACAGAGTTCGCCCATAAGGCCAAATCTTTAATATTCAATTAATAAGGAGACATTCTGCCTCCTATATGTGCAACTAATCCGCTGCAAATATAATAAAAATCCAAATAATAAGGCGTTTTCTGCGTTATACTCGTCGCCCAAAGATGGAGACCAAATGTGTTTGTTCTCCATCCTGCGGACTTTCCAATCTTAAACAATTTAAGAAAAGGCTATTTCAACAGTTCAGTGATGTCGCGGCAGGTGTTCGGGTTGATGTTGGAGGCCTGGGCGGCAATCATGCGGGAGCGGCGGACGGGGTCTTCGCAGAGGAGGAGAGCCTGACGGACTTGCTCGCGGATGTCGGTGGTGGCGTAAGAGAGGCCATGGTAGTGGAAGAACAGGGCGTTCATCGTTTCGCAGCCCGGAATCGGCGCGGTGTGGATGATCGGGATGCGCTTCGCAGCGGCCTCGGTGCTGGAAAGCCCGCCCGGCTTGGTGAAGATCACGTCACAGGCATCCATAAGGTTCGGAATCTTGTCAGTGAAACCGAGCGCAACCACATTATCACTGTGACGAAAGTTCTTTTGAAGATTAGCGCGCAACTCAGAATTGTTGCCGCAGACAAGAATAACCTCGACGGAGTCGCCGCATTTGCGGAGGATTTCCTTGACCGTGTCCTGAATGTGTCCGAAGCCCATGCTGCCGGACATAATCAGAAACCATTTCTTGTCCGCGTCCATATAGCCATAGTCAAGTATGCACTGTCCCCTCGCCTCACGCTTGTCGGCTGCAGGCTGATGGAAAATGCTCCTCACCGGGATGCCGAACGGATGCAGTTTCTCTCGCGGGAGACCTTTCTTGACACATTCCTCAATAAGGTGCTCGTGAGGAACGATGTAGTAGTCGAGCTCGGTGTCTTTCATGAACGGGATGCAGGTGTAGTCGGTCATCACGAACACGGACTTTGCGGTGAGCTTGCCCTTGCGCTTGAGGGCAGTGACGGCTTCCGCAGGGAATATGTGTACGCAGACCACTACGTCGAATCCATTTTGCTCGATGTAGTCGTGGAGATGGTCGCAGTAGAGTTTATTTGCGTAATATACCGGAGATTTCGACGTTTCGAGAGCATCGCTCACCGCCGCACCCGCACGGTAGGCCATGGCAAAGAGCTTTGTGCGAGTCGAGAAGAGATATATCTCGGAAGAGCGTTCCTTCGCCTCAGGGCTCACTAGCCCCATAGTGTCCTGAACTTCAGCTTCAATTCCCTGTGACTGAAGGTATTCAAGATAGGCTTTCGCTGCAGAGTTGTGTCCTTCGCCAGTTGAGCAGGACAGTATAAGCACTTTCATGTCTATGTTGTCTAAAAAGTTTATGCAAGGCTAAAAATCCTCACTATACAGTTACAAATCCGTTGGCAAAAATAGAACAAATATTTCATATAACGAAAACGGGCCGGCACTATACCCGCCGGCTATAGATGTCAAACGTGAATGCGATGCCGGTTTCCGGGTCGGTGTGCAGGGGAGAAACACTGTCCTGACGCCATGTAGAGGGGTCAATGGACGGGAAATGACGGTCGGCGGCGGGGGCAGAGGAGAGGATGCGGGTGATATAGAGTTTGTCGGCAATGCCCATCGCTTCCGCATAAAGTTGCGCACCGCCGAGGACAAAACAGCGCTGCACCCCGTCCTTCTGTTCCAGAAAACTAATTGCAGAGGGCAAGTCTCCGAACACGGAAATGCGTTCGTCGTCGGAGCATAAAGTCTTGGATATGACAATATTGAGCCGCCCGGGAAGTGGACGTCCTATGGACTCGAATGTACGTCGTCCCATAATGACAGGACACCCCATTGTCGTCGCTTTGAAATATTTCAGATCCTCCGGCAGATGCCACAGAAGGGCGTTGTCCTTTCCGATGGCCCCATCTTCCGCCACCGCCGCAATTATACATTTTTCCATATTTCGCCTTTTCTAATGAAAGTTGAAGCCGCATCACCTGAAAAAACGAGCGCTCCGGCCGCTGAAAGAAGCACAAGAAGAATCAGCAGGGCAGAACTTGCCGTGGATATACGCGCACCGACAACATAAGACTGAGGCTCGAAGCGCATCACAATCTCATGTTCACCGGCAGGAAGAATCATTCCACGGAGCATCCAGTCGCCACGGAAAATATCCGTCTCCACCGCAGACGACGTCGCTTCGAAGCGGTTTCCTACAGTCTCGCCCACCTCGCCGACAGGGCCTACCCATGCCTTCCATCCGTCCGGATAGTAGATTTCGCTGAACATTACAGCACGTGGAGACGAAAGCCGACACTCATAGTGAAGTTCATTCGGCTCATACGAGGTCATCCTGATGAAATCTTCCGGATTCTCGGAGCCCTCTTCAATCTTTGATGCAATACCTTTAAAATCAGGGCCTAAAACCACCGTGTTATCAAGGTCAGTATCTCCCAGAAAATCAATCTCCTCATTAACCGACTCCGCTGTGCGGGCGTCATTAACGAACCAGCAGTTTCCGCAGGCATAGTCGTTAACAACCGGGGCCATATCCTCTCCCAATATGATATATTTGCCGTTTAACATTGATGTTATGCGAAGATACGGCAAATTTTCCTCTAATTCAGTGATTGTCGCGCAGGTACCGGCCGCCTTGTAGAGAGCGTTGATTTCACCGGAAATGTACCGCTCAATGAGGTCCTGATAGCGCTGAAGTTTCACCGGGCTGTAGCCGCCGATGCACTTGTGACGGTAGCACTGATGCGCGTCATTGAATGTGTTGACGCTCAAGTCGAGGACGCGATAAGACAAATCCCTGTCCGCGAGTATGCTCTTGTCGACAAGTCTCTCCTTAAACTGCGCCTCCCAATTTTTCGGAGAGATGAAATGGTCTTTGTTCAGGTAGCGCTTGCCCACGCTGAAAAGGTCTAAAAGGACCAGAACTCCGATTATCGTTCCCGCGACATAGCCCCTTCCTGTGCGCACAAACGGCTCTTTCTTCCAATATACCCACAGCAGTATTACTGAAGCCAAGGATATGACACACAGGCTTATGAGGGCGTCGTGACGGAGCATCGCCCTGCGGTCTTCGCGAAGCGCATCCACAAGAATATCCTGCATGCCGGCGTCAGATGCGGACGTAAAGTCCCCCGCAAGTCCAGGGAACAAGGCCATAATCAGACAGAAACCGCCCGTCAGCCCACCGGCCCAGAGCACGGCACGGATAATCTTTTTGTGATTGTAATCTTCCTTTATAATCTTGTCAAGCGTAAGGAATCCAAGCAGCGGCACCGTCACCTGAAGCACAGTCAGCGCCATTGACACCGTCCTGAACTTGCTGTACATCGGCGCGTAGTTGAACCACAGCCGCGTGAACCACATGAAATGATTGCCCCATGCGAGGAAAACCGCGATGAGGGTCGCCACGATAATCCACCACTTGTCCTTGCCTTTGAAGAGGAACAGTCCGAGGACAAAAAGGAATATGGTGACGGCACCGAGATACATCGGACCCGCCGTGAAAGGCTGCGGTCCCCAATACATAGGCAACTGCTTTACTGTCTGCTTCACATTAGGCTGTCCGGCACGCCGGAGAAGTTCCTCCGTGGCTCCGTGCTTCAGATGCGGATCGCAGGATGAGGCCCCGCCGTTAAAATTGGGAATCAGCAAGTTAGGCATCTCGTTAATCCCGTATGACCAGGCCGTGGCGTATTCAAGGTCAAGCCCCTTGGCCGCTGCCTTAGCCTCTTTCACTGCCTTCGCGTCACCCGCATGCTCAGCCTTGTCCGCTGCGAGCTCCGATCCCCCACGCATAGTGTATTTTGAATATTTGTATGTGGGAATCAACTTGTTGGCGTTCGTCGCGATTCCGATGCAGCCCACGACGAGCAGCAGAGCCGAGGCCGCAAAGAACCTCGTAAGCCTCCGTCCGCGCTCTTCTTTCTTCACGCACGCCCATATTAGCAGCGTCAGCGCATAGACAAAAATTACAATCGCCAGATAGTAAGTAATTTGCGGATGATTCGCCTTTATCTGAAAGCTCAGTGCGAGGGCAAACAACACCGATGCGAGCACCGTCTTCGGCAGCCAAGGCTTCCACGTAGCCGTCTTTCCTGTCTCATCCTGACCGGCAGCCCCATCAGCCTTATACAACCCATAGCCGCCTTTGAGTCCTGCCATCGCGCATCGGTAAGTGTAGACGACCCCGGCGAGCACCCAAGGGAAAAACGCAATCGCCTGCATTTTAGTGTTGTGCCCCACCTGAATAATCTGCATATTATACGAACAGAATGCGATTGCAATCGCGCCTCCTACCGCAGGCACAAGGCCGCAGCCAAACGAAAGCATCAGCAGGAATCCGCCAAGAAGAGCGATGAAGAAATAGGTCGCCGGACGCCTGCCGGTCAGCAGCAGATTATACATCCACTTCGTCCAATCACCATCGAAATCGTCAATCGTCGCAGTCGTGGGCATTCCGCCGAACATCGAGTCAGTCCACTGCGTCTTGTCTTCCGGATGCTGCGCGTTGTAGGTCACAGCCTCGTTCGCCATACCCTTCCACGACGATATATCTCCCTGATTCACAATCTTTCCGCTCAAAACCTGAGGTACAAAAGCATACGACAGGACCACGAAAAACACGACAATGCCAAGATAAACCAATATCTTCTTCACGAGGGCATCGTTAATTTTAATTTTAGTCATCTTATGTTCTATATCAATGAGTCAAACAACTGAGCCATCTGGCGGGTGAGCCGTCGGCGAGAATAGCGGTCAATGTCACCATCGTTGTCGTCGAGTTTTCCTGCGCGGAAAAGCGTCCAACAGCGGAGAATTTCCTTCTTCATGCCACCGGCATCGTCCCAGTCGAATGTCACGCCGGCATGAGCATCGCCGAGCAGCCTCGCCATAGCCCCGTCGGTCTGCCCGATTCCGAGCACGGGACGTCGTGAGGCGAGATATTCGAAAAGCTTGCCCGGAAGCGTCGCGCGGTATTCCGGCTCATGGCGCAGGGGAAGAATCAGAATGGAGGCCCCACACTGCTCGCGCACAGCCTCATCATGGCTGACATAGCCCCGGTTAACAAGAGACTTTCTGAGCCCAGCGGCGGCTATTGCCTCAACAATCTGAGTATCAGTCTTCCCGGAGAGCCGTATGCGCAGCTTTGACGCAAACTCTTCGTCCGCAGCCGCAAGCTCTGCCAAAACTCTCCAAAGCTCAAGCGGATTCCCGTCCGCGGCAAAAAGCCCCGTGTGGACAATGTTAAAGAAATCCTCGTTCTCGCTTCCTGTCTCTTCCTCCGAGACGCGCATCTCCTCAGAGGCGCTGTCGAAGTCGTCATCGTCGAAACCGTTGGTAATCAGCTCGACAGGAGTGTCTGTCATCTTCTTGAAATCGTCCTGAACAAGGGGAGACACGGCAACAATCGCATCCGCCCCGTCAAGCACGCCCTTCTCCAGTCTTTCGTGCCGCCGCTCCGCCCACGAAGACAGTTCCAGATGCTTGAAATAGAACATCCTCGTCCACGGATCACGGAAATCCGCCACCCAAGGAATGCCAGTTGACGCCGCCACCTTCTGCGCAATGAGGTGCATCGAGTGGGGAGGGCCGGTGCTGACAATCACATCGACCGGATGCTCCTTGAGGTATTTCTTCAAGAACTTCACCGACGGACGAATCCAGAGGCAGCGAGGGTCGGGGATGAAAAAATTGCCGCGAATCCACAGCGAAATCTTTTGAGAAAGGCTCTTTTTCTGCGCATTTATCGGATTAACTTCCGATGCCGTGGCCTCCCCTGCCTTTCCATGCACGGATTTTCCCTCCGCATCACCCGCGGAAGCTTTGGAATTTCCCTTCCCCGTCAGCCTGCGGTAAATCCCGTAGGGCTCGAAAATCGGACGTTTCAGAACTATGGCCTCTTCCGGAACATCATCTTCCAATGTCCCATCCACGACCGTAAGTTCCGGATTCTCAGGAGTATATATCACCGGTTGCCAACCATTCTGCGGCAGATATTTCGCGAACTTCACCCATCTCTGCACGCCTGAACCTCCGGACGGAGGCCAATAGTATGTGATAATCAAGACCTTTTTCATATCCGCAAAATTAGAACATTTTGTTGACTTTCCATCGAGTTTCAGAAACACATAATCAGATTCTTATTATATTTGCGGGTCAGGAAATTGGAATGTTTCCAAACAGTGGGATAAGAGTTTTGATTATGAAGGCTACAGCACATTTAGTCAGCCTCGCCTTGCTTCTCCTCGCGGGCCTCACCGCTGCGGCACAGGGGACAAGGCTCACAGGAAAGGTGACTGACCCGAACGGAGAACCGGTAATCGGTGCAGGGGTCATGTCTATGGAAAAGAAGTCGGCCGGCACAGTCACCGATATGGACGGAAATTTTAGTTTCATGCTGCCGGATGGTACAAAGTCGGTGCTATTCTCGTCGGTCGGGATGAAGGACGTCGTCTATAGAATTGCTGACGGAAACACGACGGGCGTGAAGATAGTTATGGAGTGGGAGAGCACACAGCTCGACCAGGTGGTAGTCACCGGCTATGCCCAGACATCGGTCAAGAGAATCACCGGCTCAGTGGCGGTCATCAGTTCGGATAAGTTCGAGGCGAAGGCCATCTCTTCGGTCGACGCGCTTATGCAGGGAGAGGTCGCCGGAGTTGCGGTGTCAGCGACTTCGGGACAGCCGGGAACAGAGTCGCGCATCAGAATCAGGGGTTCGAACAGCATGACCGGAAGCGGACAGCCGCTCTGGGTCGTTGACGGTGTGCCGATGCAGAGCGAATCGCCGTCCCTCAGCGCCGAGCAGCTTGCGACAGGCGGGTTCGACGACATCTTCGTCAACGGAATCGGCAACATAAACCCTAATGACATCGAGAGCATAACCATCCTGAAGGACGCGGCTGCAGCTGCCATCTATGGTTCAAGGGCGGCCAACGGAGTCATTGTCGTGACGACAAAAAAAGGCGAGGCCGGAAAGATGCGCGTCAGCTACAACAACACCTTCACCGTCTCGTTCAGACCGCAGCGGACACTTGACCTCATGAACTCGGCGGAAAAACTCGCCTGGGAGGACGAACTTTGGGACGAATTCTCCGCAGCGAAATATCAGAAGTCACTGACAGACAATACAGTAATCTACCCTGTCATCGGCATCGTCGGCCAGATACGCGCAGGACTCGGGGACTTCAGCCACCTCAAGGGAGACCGCGAGGCGCAGAACGCCTGCATAGAATCGCTTAAGGGCACCGACACCAACTGGTACGGGCTGCTGTTCAGAAACTCGTTCTCGCAGGGACACCACCTCTCGCTCAGCGGAGGCTCTGACAAAGTCACCTACTACGTCGCCCTCGGTCTCAACGACGAGAACGGCATGCTGATAAACAACGACTACAGGCGCTACAACATAAATTCCAAAACCTCTCTCGTCCCGACGGATTGGGTGCGCATTGACCTCGGTCTTGAGGCGGCAAGGCAGGAGTCGAAGATGCCGTATTCCAGCGTTGACCCGTTCCTTTACGCATATTTCTCAAACCCCTACGAGAAGGCATACAACGACGACGGCTCCTACGCCGCAGACAACACCTGGTTCACGCTCGGCTACTACAACGGACGCGGAGCAGAGCAGGTGATGCCGAAGAACGGGTTCAGCATACTCCGCGAGCTCAATTCGAACTACAGCTCCACAAAGAACACCAACGGAACGGCGCGTGCGCAGGTTGACCTGCGGATCATCGAACCTCTTCATTTCGTCGGACTCGTCTCATATTCCTTTGCCAATAACTCCACGGACAAGATTGTCGACAAATACACCTACTCCGCATTCCGCGACCGTCTCGGCAGCGACGACCGTTCACAGACCAATCTCTACGGCAACATATCCCAAAACAGGACAAACCGTGGAAGCTATGTGGCGAGGGGACATTTCGCTTTCAACAAAACCTTCGCGGAGATTCACACGCTCAACGTCCTCGCCGGGGCGGAACTCAGAGGCTCGGACGCCAACACCATATTCACGAAAAGGTACAACTACGACCCGAAGACCGGCACGACCTCGCTCCCTGCAATCAGCGGCGCGCAGGACGAATGGACAAGAGAAGTCGAGAAACTCAACGGCGAATATTTCAGCAAGACCCGCTACGCATCCTTCTACGCATCGGCCGACTACTACCTCGGTAAGACCATCGTCCTCAACGCATCTTTCCGCACCGACGGCAGTTCCAACTTCGGAAGCAACAGGCAGTTCAACCCGACGTGGAGTGCAGGAGCGGCCTGGCACATAGGAGAAGAGAAATGGCTGCAGAGGGCAATGCCTGTGGTCTCACACGCCACTCTTCGTGCGGCCTACGGATTCACGGGAGATGTGAACACCAGCACTTCGCATCTTCTTGTGATTCAATATCTTCAGCAGCAATACCGCTACTTCGGCGACGAGACTTTCAACCTCGGGGCAGTCCCTTCCGCACCAAATCCCGACCTTGGCTGGGAGAAAACCCGGGACGCGAAGGCAGGACTCGACTTCGGACTTTGGAAAGACAGACTCACTGTCAACGCCGAATACTACTACCGTCTCAGCACTGATGTAGTCACCTCCTCCCCCGTCCAAAGCACCAACGGCTTCACCAAGGTCTACTTCAACGCCGCAGACATAATGAACAGCGGAGTGGAGCTGACAATCAACGGAAAAATCCTCAAGAAAAACGACTGGACAGTGAACGCGGGAGTGAACTTCGCCTACAACTACAACAAGGTCCTGAAGTATAACCCCGTATCCAAGAGCGGAATAACCTCCAAGGACCGTTATGTCGAAGGCTACCCGACCGGCGCAATATTCAGCGGAAAATACAGCGGAATCGACTCTTCTACAGGTCTCTACCAGTTCGAACTCCGCCCCGACGCCGAGGTTTCCACAGCAGCCGACCTCAACAAGCCGGACAACTACCGCTACTACCTCGGCACCACCATAGCCCCATACACCGGCGGATTCAACTTCAGCGTGGCATGGCGCACTCTCAAACTCAGCGTCAGCGGAATGTTCTCCCTCGGCTCGAAGACCTACGAGAAGCTGCGCTACCCCGCCACCTACAGCAGCGCCCAACACAGCGGAATCAGCACAGAGCCGGTCCAGTCACAGTTCAGCGACCTCTACGGCAATCACCTCAATGTCAGCAAGGACCGCACGGACAGATGGACCACCACGAACACGAGCGGCGTGAAATACCCCCGGATCTACGACTATTTCGACGCAAAGTACAATTTTGCCTCATATAACCCTATGGACATGAGCATCATCGACGCCGTGTACCTGAAGGACAATTCGTATCTTCGCGTCAAGTCGATAGTCCTCACCTACTCTCTTCCGCAGAAGGCTGTCAGGAAGCTGAAAATGAGAAACTTGAGTTTCAACTTGTCGCTGAATAACTTCTTCACGTTTACGAAATATGACGGACTTGACCCTGAAATACCGGGGGCGACATACCCGACGACCCGGAGCGTTACCGGAGGACTGAGCCTGGAGTTCTAAAGACTTTATATATATATGAACTCAAGTTTCGCAAGTGCGAAACACCACTTTTGAGCCCTTGTGGCGAGGGTAAGTCCTCTCCCCGAGGGAGAGGATTTAGGAGAGGGGTAACGTGGACAGAAAAAAGTGCGTGGGATTTGAGAGTTTGATAAAAGAGATAAGTTTAATATTCGCAATAAGCTAGAATACTTGCGAAACTTGAATATATGAATATGAAATTTACGGAATATGTGATTGCGGCGTCCGTCCTGATGACGGGGCTCTCGGGGTGCCGCAACTATCTGAACGTCCAGCCTCAGGGTGAAGTCATCCCGACAACCGACGAGGAGTTTGCCTCCATCATCCACAACCGTCTTCGCGACATCGAGGGCGGGGGCGATGAATATGTCATTGGTAATATGGACGCGCTCAAGCACCTCGAAGGTTGCGCCGACGACCTCGACGCCAACATAAAGAGCAGTTCATCGCTCACATTCTACGCCGGAGAGGAAATCACGGCCAGACAGCGGGCCTACGAAGACAGCTGGGAGATTGTTCGCGACTGCAACATCGTCATAGAGAACCTCTCAGGAAGGGACAGCGATGTTGCCAAGGGAGCACTTTCAGCGGCCTATTCGATGAAGGGAATCATCTACTACAACCTCATGCGGGAGTTCTGCCAAAGCTGGACTGACAACGATGCGGACGAACTTCCTGGAATCCCGGTCGTTGACCGCTTCAGCATAAGCGACAAACCCACACGTGGTACCTTGCGGCAGACCTACGACTACGCACTAGCCCAGTTCGACGCTGCTCTTGCACTCAATCCCAGAGACCCGAAATATGTTTTTACTGAATGGATTGTGAAGGGTTATAGGGCGAAACTCAATTTTTGGTGCTGCAAATGGGACAGGGTCATTTCGGAATGCGAGGACATACTTGCCCACAGCGGGGTGTCGCTCACCCCCATTTCCGAATATGCGGATATGATTAACTCGAAGTACGACACGAAGGGAGAAGTGCTGGTGCGCTCGCACATCAACAACTCAAGCGAACTGGACTGGTATTTCAGCTACACTAAGACCTACCTCGCCTCACGCCCTGCCTGTGCCGCGCTCATACGGCTCTTCGGCGACGAGCCGGAAAAAGACGTGCGCTACGGGGCAGGCTTCGACAGCAAGCGGATGAACGTCAAGACTCCGGAGTGCAAGCTTCGGCTCTCTGAGGTGGTGCTGATGCTCGCCGAGGCGTACTGTCACAAGGGAGACTCCGAGAAGGCGCTGAAGTGGCTGAACGAACTGCGCAGGAACAGGATTGAGGGAGTCTCCGACCTCACTGTCGGGACGCTTCCGGAGGTCAGGAAGGGCGACAGGATTGTCGTGGACTGCTACGGAAAGCCTCTTACACCGCTGCTTCAGGCTATCTTTGACGAAAGGAGAAAGGAAATGTACATGGAAGGTGACCGCTGGTATGAGCTCAAGCGTAACGGCTGCCCCGAATGGTGGGTCATCAGCAATGGACTGAAATACACGACGAAGGTATATCTCTACACATCTCCTATTTCCAAATCGGATGTTGACCTGAACCCGGGATTGGAGCAAAACCCGGGATATGTCTATTAGCGTTCTTTTGGTGTCTTTGAGGCCATATTTTCCCATTTTGCTCGTTACTTAACGTCTAAAGTACTTACAAATTTTAAGAAAAATGAGAACAAAACAAAATATAATTGCTATATTAGCGGTCGCTTTGGTCAGCGCATGTGTTTGTGGATGCACGTACAACGAACTTCCCCCGAAAACTTCGGACGCATCCAAAAGCTACATAAAACCGAAAGGTGAGATACCGACAGCCGAGGAAAGGGAGGCTGTAAAAGCGATTAAAGTCGAGTACGAGGCAGCTACAAGCGGAAAAGGCAAAGAGTAAAGTTGCAATTTGTAACAAAATAGAGGCTTTCGCTTACATTTAAGAAGATATATTTTTATTGGTATTATAGTGTTTAATTTGTTCGTGTCATGTTCAAGAAGTTTATGACATTCGTGACAGTGGCTGTAGCAGCCCTGTCACTCGCGTCCTGCGAGAAAGAAGGCGGGAAAGAAACTCCAGTTCTTGAGTTTGAGAAAATTCTTTACACAGTCTACGACAAAGGAACAGTTGACGTGGTGATTAAATCCAATGTCGCTGTTGCAGAGAACGTTACTATTCCGGTGACTTTCAGCGGAGAAGCCGAAAAAGGCGTGGACTATAAAATTGTCGCAAAGGACGATGAGGGAAATGAGATCGCGGCAGAGGATGTCGTCACCATCAAGGCTGGCAAGACGGCCGGAGCCATAACAGTCAAGAACATCTCACTCAGCGAGAAAAAGCAGATCAGCGTTTCATTCGCAGTGCCTGAAGGATATGCAGCAGGAACAAAGAAGACTGCCGTCGTCGCTCCTGACTCGCAGGAGGCGCTGGTATATTCATTCCAGATGGCACGCGGTTATGCGCTCGAAAGTTTTGTCACGACAATAAAGGTGACGGGAACGGTAAGCGGAACGGATTTCAAGGCTGCCGAGGACATCACCATCCCGCTGTCTCTCACAGGCGAAGGCGCATCCGTGCTCCAGTTCGTTGAAGAAAAGGAGACCGAGGGCGGCGCGAGCACGACTTCAATCGCTGCTCCTGCCGGGCCATACGCAGTCCTTAAAGCAGGACAGACATCAGCAACTGTCAAGTTTACCGTCCCAGAGGGCTACTCCGGCGACAAGGAAGCCCTGCTCGCGGTTGACTCGGATGCAGACTCACGCTTTATTGAGGGTGGCGCGAACGAGACTGTCTCAATCGCAGTGCGCGGCCTCCAGACTCCGGACAAGCTTGTCGGAACCTGGAAGTTCAGCAAGGTATACGACAAAGCAACTATTATTGAATTGTGGGCAGATCCCGATCTCCTTGGAACCGACGAAAGCGAATTACCAATCCACAATGAAGGTTTCACGTTGACCTTCACAAAAGAGGACGATGGCTCAGTAAAGTTGACTCCAGGGGGTACTGGAGACTTCAAAAAGTTCTTTAGAACAGCCGTTGTAACTCTCGGAGAGCCAATCAACCAGACAAAGCCAAGCATAATACTCGGCAAACACACCACCTATGATTGCAATATGTTCATCCAAAATGACCCGGACGGAACGGGCTATCAGTTCGACACCTACTATAAATTGTCTTCTGCGAACAGAGCCTTCAGTGCTGACGTTGAGACGCTTGGAGAATCGACAGTGATCTTCAACCTCACGGACAATGGATTAGTTCTTGAATTCAGAGACTATGAAGACGAATTAGTTGGGATTCTCGGGTTTGATCCAGATTTCAGCAGTTTCCCATCCCTCTTCGTAAAAGAATAATCAAAGCCATACGACAAAAACCGGTCAGAGTTTCTAATGAAAACTGACCGGTTTTTCATTTTGTAAGGTTTTGTCCCGTAAATCAGCGGGAACTACCATTTTTGATGGGGTTTCCGCTGATTTACGGGACAAAATAGAGCTTTCCGGCTATATTTCTTGTTTAGCTATTAGATGTTTGGGGTGTCCCAGACCTTTGTTTTGGTGCAGCGAACCATTGCTGTCTCGGTGCCGGCCTGAAGGCGGAAGTCGCCCTCCTCAAGAGTCCAGCGGCCGTCGAATCCCACGAATGCCAGGCGGTTGGCAGGCAGGCTGAACGTAACGGTCTTTGTCTCACCAGGCTGAAGTTCAACCTTGGTAAACTCGCGCAGACGACGGCTTTCCGGAATTATGGAGGCCACGAGGTCGCTGCTGAAAAGGAGCACAGACTCCTTGCCGGCCACCTTGCCGGTGTTCGTGACATCAACAGAAACGGTCAGAACGTCGCCGTCGCTGAATTCCGTACAGTCAACGGTCATGTTGCTGTAGGCAAAAGTCGTGTAGCTCAGGCCATATCCGAAAGCCCACTGAACAGAAACCACTGCGTTGTAGTCGTAGGCGCCCTCCATCTTGTCAACTTCCTCGCTGACCTTGTAGTCGTAGTTTATGAGGGAGTTTATCTCCTTTGGATAGGTAAACGGAAGTTTTCCGCTGAAGTTAACCTCGCCGGAAAGAAGATTCGCGAGCGCATCTCCACCACGGTTGCCCGGAAGCATCACATCCACGACGGCTGCGGCCTTTGGCACAAGTTCCGAAATCAAGCGCGGACGGCCCTCATTCAGAATCAGCACCACAGGCTTGCCAGTCTCTTCAAAAGCCTTGACGAGTTTCTTCTGGTAAGGCGACAAGTTGATGTCCGTGAGGTTGCCCGGAGTCTCGCAGTAGCTATTTTCTCCAATGCAGGCGACAATCACGTCGGCTCCGCGCGCAAGATCCGCCGGTCTAAAGTCTGCCGGGAAGTTCTCTTCGTAGTATTTGCCCTTTTCATTGTAAGTGACACCCTGCGCAAGCCTAACGTTTGAAGCGCCGAACTTCTCGCAGAGAGCCTCATAGATTGTGTTGTAGCGTCCTGCGTAGTCATCAGCAAGATGTCCCTGCCAAGAATAGCTCCATCCGCCGTTCAGGCAGCGCATCTGATTGGCGTTCGGCCCTGTCACAAGAATCTTCATACCCTTGCGCAGCGGAAGAATGCCATTGTTCTTCAAGAGCACCGCAGACTCCTCCGCAGCATGGAGAGACGCCTCGGAGAATGCCTCACAGCCGAAGTCCGGATAGTCCGCAAGCGATGTGTCCGGTGTGTCGAACAGCCCGAGGCGGTACTTTAGGCGAAGTACTCTGCGCACGGCGTCGTCAATCCTGCTCATCGGCACCTCGCCGTCCTCTACCAGAGATTTGAGCGTCTCGCAGAAATCGCAGGAATACGGAACCATCGACATGTCAATCCCGGCGTTTATCGCGAGTTTCACCGCACCCCTCATGTCAGCGGCGACCTTTTCGCGCGTGTAGAGATTGTTGATGTCAGCCCAGTCGGTGACAATCATTCCGTCCCAGCCCGTTTCGTCCTTGAGCCACTGAGTGAGCAGAACAGGGTTGCAATGAACCGGAGTGCCATTGATTGAGGCGGAATTCACCATAAACGTGAGCGCGCCTGCACGGAGAGCCTCAAGATAAGGAGCGAAATACTTGCCGCGGAGGTCGAGAGGAGAAATGTAGGCAGGGGTTCTGTCCTTGCCGGAGAATGGTGCGCCGTAGCCGAGATAGTGCTTCACGGAGACAGCTATATGCTTGTCGTCTATATGGTTGGGATCACTCCCCTGCTCGCCGAGAATCGTTGCCTTTCCCATTTCGGCATTCACATACCAGTCCTCTCCGTAGTTTTCCCAAAACCTTGGCCAGCGCGGGTCGCGGCCGGAGTCGAGCGTCGGGTTAAACGACCACGGAACATCAGCGGCGCGGGACTCGTAGGCGGTGATTTCGCCTGACAGGCGGGCAAACTCCCTATCAAAAGTCGCGGCAACCGCTATCGGCTGAGGGAAGAGCGTTCCGTCGCTGATGTAGGTCGTCCCGTGGATATGGTCAAGTCCGTAGAGTGTCGGTATGCCCATTACTTTCAATGACCTGTCATTCAGAGTCTTCACAAGCACATTCCATTCCGCCGCAGGTATCGCCTTTCCTACAGGGGTGTTCAGGAACGAGCCCACCTTGTATGTGTCTATAAAATAAGCCAGTTTCTCCTCATTGAGCGTGTAGGAGTTCCCGTCAGCGGACTTTTCAGAGGCCGCATCAATGGTAATCTGGGTCATCTGTCCGATTTTCTCGTCCAGACTCATCCGCGAGAGCGTTTTTTCGACCCGTTTCTCGAGCTCGGCATCCTTCGGAATGACGGGTTTCCCATCATTGCCGCAGCCCGCAGCAATCAGGACGACAGCCGCAGCCGTCATAAAGTTCAATCTGTTCATCAGTTATCGTTTTTATTTAACTATTTATATTTCAGCAAAACCTGCAACGCAGCAATCCGCCTATAGAACTTGGTCACGCCGTTTGAGACAAGGATGGAGTGCAAGGCTTGCGACGAAGCTGAAACCGCAGCAACCTAACGGTTGTGAGGATTTCAGAGAGGAGCGCAACGAAGCAATCCGCCTTGTCTCAAACGGCGACGGGAGCTTTGATTGCAGGATATGGATCATACCCCTCCAACCGAAAATCCTCATAAGTAAACTCAAAAATATCCCTCACCTCCGGATTCAGCACCATTCGAGGCAGAGCACGCGGGGTGCGGGAAAGCTGCTCAGCAACCTGGTCAAAATGATTGAGGTAGATGTGGGTGTCGCCGGTGGTGTGGATGAACTCACCGGGCTGAAGTCCGCAGACCTGCGCAACCATCATGGTGAGAAGGGCATAAGAGGCTATATTGAACGGAACTCCGAGAAAAACATCGGCACTGCGCTGGTAGAGTTGGCAGGAGAGCTTCCCGTCCGCAACGTAGAACTGAAACAGAGTGTGGCAAGGCGGCAGCGCCATCTTCTCCACTTCCGCAACGTTCCACGCCGACACAATCATCCTGCGCGAATCAGGGTTGTTCTTTATCGTATCTATCACCTGCGATAGTTGGTCAATCGTCCGTCCGTCGGGAGTCGGCCAACTACGCCATTGATGTCCGTAAACAGGTCCGAGATCACCATTTTCGTCCGCCCATTCATCCCATATCGACACTCCATGCTCCTTGAGATACTTTATGTTCGTATCACCGGCGATAAACCATAGAAGTTCATAAATGATTGATTTCAAATGCACTTTCTTCGTCGTCAGCAACGGAAATCCGTCAGCAAGGTTGAAACGCATCTGATAGCCGAATATGCTCGCGTCCCCCACTCCCGTACGGTCGTGCTTCATCACCCCGTTCTCACGGATATGCTTCAAAAGTTCAAGATATTGTTTCATCTTCAAAAAAAAGTATTATCAAACCTCGCAACGCAGCAGCTCGCCTTTTATTTGGTTTTGAATGCGAAAATTATTGCCTGCTCATAGGTCTCGCCCGGACGGAGCACCGGTGAAGGGTATTCAGGCTCGTTCGGAGCATCCGGAAAGTTCTGGCATTCGAGAGCCACGCCTTCATAATCCTCGTAACTGCGACCGCATTTGCCCACAGGACAGCCGGCAAGCCAGTTTCCGGTGTAGACCTGAACGCCCGGCTGGGTGGTGTAGACCTTGAGCACACGTCCGGAAGCCTCGGAATAAAGTTCAGCAGCCTCCTGAATCTGACCCGGCTCTCCACCGTCAATGACCCAACAGTTGTCGTAGCCCTTGCCGTATTCGAGGGCGGTGAATGGTTCCTTTATGTCACGGCCGAGCTTTTTGGCGACGACAAAATCCATCGGTGTGCCGGCAACCGGAACGGACTCGCCGAGCGGGATGAGAGATTCATCGGTAGGCAGCCACTCTGATGCGTTCAGACGCAGTTCGTGGTCAAGCACAGAACCGGAGCCTTCGCCGTTCAGGTTGAAGTAGGTGTGGTTCGTGAGGTTTACCACCGTAGGCTTGTCACACTCGGCGGTGAGGGTCAGCCTGACCTCGTTGTCCTCGCTCCACTCATAGTGTGCGACAGCCTTCAGCGCACCGGGATATCCCATCTCTCCGTCTTCTGAATAGTAGAGAAACTCCACACCGTCGCCTTCCACGCGGCTTTCCCAGACCTTGTTCTGGAAGCCCTCAGGACCGCCATGAAGATGGTTCGGGCCGTTGTTTATCGGGAGCGAATACTCCACGCCGTCGAGAGTGAACTTTCCGCGGGCGATGCGGTTGGCATAGCGTCCCGGCACCTTGCCGGCACACGGGCCGTCTCCGAAATAACTGAGCGGATCAGGGTAGCCCAACACCACGTCTGCAAGTTTGCCATCCTTGTCCGGAACGACAGCGGCTACAATGCCGGCCCCCACGCTTGAAACCTGGATGTATGCACCCGAAGCGTTTTTTAATGTGTACCGGAAGATTTCCTTCCCGTCCGGAGCCTTGCCCCAAAGTTCTTTGGTTACAGTTGCCATATCTTAATGTGTTTTAAATATTTATCTATTCTTTCAAGTTCATCTTCTCCATTATTTCCTTAGCAGGCAACTGAGCGTTCCTCAACAAATTAAGCAGTCGCATTACTTGGCCTGTTACTTGACCTGTTACTTGACCTGTTACTTGACCTGCTACAGCCCGTTCAATATCATCCTCCTTAAACTCCGCAGTTGTCATAATAATAAATTTTAGCGCCCGAATATCGCCGGGAGAATCTTTTCGGTCGGTGCATCCTTCATGAGGACGGTCTTTTCGCTGTCCAGGAGATAGAGCGACGGGATTGCGCGGACGTCGTAGAGGCGGTCGGTGCGTATCGCATAGTCGGGGTCGTAGCCGTTGTACCACGAACTTGGGTAGATCGGCATGTAGTTGTACCATTCATCGAGGTCCTCGTCGATGTAGATGTTCAGCACGGCAAGCTCCCCGGAGGCAATCATCGGTTCCATTTCCGGATAGGCCTTGAGTGACTCGATTATCGACTGGCAGGCATTGCAGCCCGGATTCGAGAAGAAAAGGAGGGTCTTGGAGGCCTTAATTCCGTAGAGAGTGTATATACGTCCGCGGTTGTCGGAGAAACGGAAGTCCGCAGCCTTTGTGCCCACTTTGTTGAGCGAACAATTATGCGCCGTGACAGCGTCGGTCGAACGCATTTCAGGGGACACGAGTTCGGATCGGGAACGTGCCTCCACGAACGGACGGTAGTAGTCCTCGTTGCGCAGAGGAGAGTTTGGGTCGTAGAGATATTTGTCCGCGATTTCGTTCATCCGCTCGAAGATGTTTGAGGACGTGTCCGCAGCCTCACAGGCTGCAATTCTGTCAAAAAGATGGCCGGCGGCCTTCTCTGCTGTCTCCAGCGGCACCATGTCCAACAGCCCGCACCATGTGGCGAAGGCCTGCTCCATCTGGTCGGACGGCACACCTGCAATGTGAGTCGAGTCGCAGAGGTATTTCGCGGAAGCAGAGCCGCCCTTCCCGGAATCGCCCTTCTCGGAATCGCCCTTCCCGGAATCGCCACGCGCGGAAGACTTCCCCCCAGCCGACACACTTTCAATCTTCGTAAGCGGGTCAAAATAGTGCAGCGCGGCATATTCCGCCCTTTCCTCCGGAGACTCCATCATCGCCGGCACACTAACCTGCGGAAAGGTACGCACCTCTCCAGAAGCCCCACCGGCCTTTTTCACTCCGCGTCCCCCGCAGGCCACAATGACCACGACTGCAAACGTCAGAACACTGACATTCAGCATTTTACCGATAAAACGATTCATTTTCAACATTTCATTTCCTTCCGGCACGACACCCGGCGAACCTCAGCGCACTTTCCCGGAAGCATATTCCCTACAAATTTAGCAAACCTAATCGGCAAATCAATACAACGGAGCCAAACATCGTGAGAATTAGTCGCACCCGCCACCCTCTCAATGAATCGGTTAAAAGTTATTTTATAAAATTCTTATTTCAAGGAAACTTATGTCATATAGGTAAAATCAATGCAGAAAAATGAACGAACTTTCTGTGCAGCAGGCTTGTGCGTTCGGAATTTTTGTTTCATCTTTGCATAAATGAAGTCTGGTTGCCGTAGATCCATGAGGATTTACAACGCGATAGTGGTATAGTCGTACTGCTATCGCGTTTTTGGTTAATCGGATTATTTGACAAAACAAAAATCAACAAATTTGCGGATTTTTTAAAAAACCATTACATTTGTAACCGATAACGATATGATTGTAGTATTTGGCAAAGAATATCTGGAAGAACTTTATGTAACAGGGAAAAGCGACAAGAAGCATCGCTTTCAACCAGACATAGTAAAGAGATACAAGCAAAAGATTGATTATCTAAAGCAGGCAAACAATATCGAAGAGTTATTTTTGCTTAAATCTCTCAATTACGAAGTTCTGTCCGGAGACAAAAAGGGAGTTTCTTCAATACGAGTCAACGACCAATATAGGATAGAATTTATTGTCGAAACAACAGAAGAACCAATTATAACCATATGCAAAATCATTGAGTTGTCAAATCATTATAAATAAAGACATTATGAGACAGTCTAAGAATATGGATGTAAAAATGGCAGCAAACAATCTTAAGCCATTCACACCGACACATCCGGGAGAATTATTGAAAGACGAGATTGAATGCAGACATATTTCCCAGAAACAGTTAGCTGCGGACATGGGCGTATCATACACTGTACTCAACGACATAGTGAACGGCAAGCGCTCAGTCAATATCAAGTTCGCTCTGCTTTGTGAAGCCGCGCTTGGAATACCGGCACATATCCTGACAGGCCTTCAAGCTGAGTATGACATGCAGACAGCCCGACAAGACAAATCCTTCCTCAAGCGCCTGGAGGGAGTCCGAAGAATTGTGGCTGCGGTTTTATGATGTCGTAAAAAATCCCCGCCCGAAGCGCGTTTGCTGGGCGGGGATGATTAAGAAAAGAGCCGACGGTTAAGCGACCGACGGCTCTACGGACGGGATACAGTTCAAGACTTACTACTTCTTACGATAATGTGTCTTCACGTAGACTTTCTTACCATTGGACACACGAAAGTGTCCTCTGACAAGAATTCGTCTCTGCTGCACCTTTTCGCAATCTTCAGAAAGGCGCTCTCTAACGCAAAAACTGAATTCGATTTTTATCATAAAGTTGGATTTTTATAAAAGCATTGAGAGCGAGGAGCGGCTTTCAAGACTACTTCGTCCGTTTTAAGCAAAAGCAGGGCATACATCCTTTCGAACTTATACCCTGCTGTTGTTTTTGCGTGAGGCGCTTATCTCCCACCTAATGATAAAAATCTGTCGCAAAGATACGCAATATCCCGTAAATTGCAATTAGTTACTCAAAATTTTTACCCAAAAAAGAAAAGGGCAAAGTCGTCACTGACCTTGCCCTGCCTTGTTTTTGCGTGAGGCGCTTATCTCCCACTTGATGATAAAATCAGAATCAGATGCTCGAAACCTCGATTCTCAAGACGAATTCAGAATCAAGTCTGATTGTCACTGCTTTACCCTTGGCCACATTAAGAAATTCAATTGAAGTTTGGAGAATTCCTTTCAAGTCACGGCCGACAGCAGTATCTGGTTTTTTCGCCATCAAACCATCGATGAAATAAAGACGAAAAGTATATTTCTGTCTGTCTCCACCGCCACTTTCGAGGGTCGCTTTTGAGAGTTGAATCGTACCACCGCTTTCTGCAACTGTCTTACAGATTGCAGGGCATTGTGTCCTCCATAACTGGAGATATTTCCCAGATGTGTTGTCTTTCATACTAATACAACCAATTATAAGCAATCTATTTCTATTGCGCAAATATAAGCAGCATTTGATGATGAAGCTTTTATGACAACTATTCCACTATCTCCGCCGTCAACAGGGGTAAACGTAAGCATAGTTGCGTCCTTATAAGATTTGGCTTTCGTATTTTTCTGCACTACTTTACCATCTGATTTCGCATCTTTTCCACCAATTGATACAGTAGCCGTGGGAACACCTGAACCGGCATTGAGCCATATTCTAACTCCCGTTATTTTGGTTTTTTCTTTATATGACCATGCCGATGATGTCAAAGTAATACTACCTGAGCTGTTTTTGGTTCCAAATTGCACACCTGCATAATTTGTGGAATTATAATTTCCTAGATTTGATGCAGCCAATGTCCAAGTAACCCCTGACAAAGACACTGACCCTATGCTTGGTTTAGATACAAATATATGCTGATATGTTGTGACTGTTGTTCCTGCAGGATTGGCTCCTGTTGTAGCCGTTGCTGTTCCAGCTGCGGAAGGAGCGTTTACTGATGCGTCTGCTGGGTTGGCCACTACTGAAATTGTGTATTCGGTAGAGTATGCAAGACCCTCAAATGTATATTTGTCTCCAGTAACTTTGACCGTCTTGTCTCCACAGGTCACGGTATAGTCCTTGGCTCCTTCGACTTGACTCCACATTACAAAAATGGAATTCAAGTTCTGTATTTCAAAATCTACTGTAGGAGTTGCAAGGGCCGGCAAGGCAGACTCCAACCTATATATCTGGGGGAGAAGCATTGACACATTAGTGGCACTTGTATATGTTGAAAATCTGGTATTATTTACATTGTGAAGAATCTTCCCATAAGAGTTGTTGCCGTTTTGGATGGTGGCATCATCTGATTCTGAAATCGTTATCTTCCACGAGGTTGTTCCTTTATTAAATGCAAGTTTCTTAGCCGCTGTAGCACCCAATAGTGCTCCATCACTATTAGAAAGAGTCCACGAATTGGCACTTCCTCCCAATGTAAAAACGGAAGCATCTGCGAACATGGACTCAATAGTTGACAAATCTGAAGAGAATTGTGCAGACGTCTCTTTAAGATAGTCACTTTCGATTCCAGCTGCAACTTTCCTTTTTGAATTTGATACTATTACAATTTTGTCTCCAACAGCCAACGTTGACGCATCAGTAACGATTGTCCATACTTTTTTAGGTATCTTTTTATCTACATTAAACCCTAAGGTCTTGATGTGACCGGCCGTGAAGGTTACATCGGTCGGGAGGGTGAGGGTCTTCTCGTAGCCGTTGACTGCGAGTTTGAGGGTGGTGCCGGTCTTGGCTGTGAATGGTTTTACCGCGAAATAGACTGTTGCCGAAGCTTTCGGCGAAATTGTTACGTCCGAAACTGCGAGTTTGGCTATCTTTGACGAATATTGCGCGTCCGTATATTTCGGAGTTTCCGAATCAAATGAGATGTAGAATTGTCCGGAAATATTTTCATTCGCTGTAAAAGCTACATCCGTCAACGCCAGTGCCTCATCTGTAGAGTTTGTTACTACGATTTTCACAACTGATGAAAGATGTTGCATTTGTATAGACGGAACATCCGAAGATGCCACATTCTTTGCGATTCCGTAGAGAGGGTAATTGCCGCCAGAGATGTGTAACATATTATTGTCGCCGGTCTGTGACTGAGTGGCGTCAGAACGCGAACCTATGTAACAATATCCAGTCTTTTCGTTTTTCGGTGACACTATTTTATCCTTATACGGATAGAACGCATACCAGTCATACGATTTGTCGGCGGAAAGGGATTTGGAAACCGTTCCGTCAAAGCGGCCGGTTTCGATGTCCTTGACGGTGAACTTGTTATCGCTGACGTATGAGGTTGAGCCAGCTTCGGCATGGAATACATTGATGGCGTCCTCCGCAACCCACTTGGTGTCAAGGCCGTCGTTGGCAGTCTTGGTGGTGACAGGCTGCGCGAAAAGTTCAAAATTAGGTTCTGATGCCGGAGTTGTCTGATCCATAAGTTCTTTCTGGCAATCGGTGATAGAGAGCGCGAGACACATCAAACCCGCAGCGTAAACAAATGACTTTCTCATAGCTTTAAGGATTTGATTGTTAGAAACTGAGGGAATTATTCTGGTCGTCTTCCTCGACCCATTGCTTGATTGACTGCGACTCAAGACTCGTCGCGAAGCCGGATTCGGCTGAAATTTGGTGCATGCACACCAAAGGTGTCTCATAGCCGTGAGACATAGAGTGTTTTGTGAACATAGTACTGAAATTATAAAGGTTGTTTGTTTTTTATTTCGTTGTCCGACACTTCCCCGGACCGTAATGCCGCCCCGTTCACAAAGGAGACGGACACTCTCATATACAAAAATCCGTTGACACACACCACAGTGCCAACGGGTTGCAAAGTTACGGACGATTCTCCGAATAAACAAAGAAATGTTCGTGTTACGATGATTTTTGCTCAATTCTCGTGTCAAATGATTTGTCTCATGCGAAGACATATTCCGAAAATCACGCCATTTTGGGGAATTATATTCCGAAAATCACGCCGGTTTTGGGAATTGCCGCAAGAAAACAATAACTTTGTCGAGTTGGTTTTTGAATGACATAAATGAAAAAAGCATACAAAAAAACAGCCGTAGCACTGCTTCTGCTACTTCTGCCGCTCGTGGCGCAGGCACAGTTCTTCACGGCAGGGGATGACCCGGGATGCAGGAGATGGTACAGCATAGAGAGCGAGAACTACCGCATCATCTACCCACGCGGGCTGGACTCTCTGGCACGGGTGTATGCACGGGAGATGGAGCGTTTCAGGAAGCCTGTGGGGCTCACGAGCGGCTACCTGCCGGGGGAATGCATACGCGGGAAAATGCCGGTGGTGCTGCACGCATACAATTCTGTGTCAAATGGTTCCGTGGCATGGGCACCGAAAAGGATGGATGCCTACACGATGCCGCAGGTATATGGCGCGGAGGCAACTCCCTGGCCGGCACAATTGGCGGTGCACGAGTCGCGGCACATCAGCCAGATGCAGTTCGGGCTAAACCATGCGCAGAGGCCTTTCGGCTGGTTCTTCGGCGAGATGTGGAACGGGCTTACGGCCGGACTCTACACGGAGAACTCGCTGCTGGAGGGGGACGCGGTCATTGCAGAGACGGAACTGACACGCTCCGGACGCGGGCGTAAGGCCGATTTTCTGAACTACTACATGGTTTGCTTCGACCAAGGCGACCTGCGCGACTGGGATCAGTGGCGGTTCGGATCTCAGCGGAACTACACCCCTGACTGGTACGCGCTCGGCTATCTGACCTATGGCGGGCTGCGATGGATGTACGACAGGGACGACTACATGGCCGAGTATCTGGACTACGCTTCCCGGCATCCTCTGAGGTTCGACGTGCGCGAGGTGGTTGCGAAACGGACGACTGGGAAAGACCTTGTGAACTCCTTCCCGGCGGTGCGCGACAGTGTGACGGCGGTGTGGCGTGCCGATGCCGAAAAGAGGCGGCCCTATATGGCTATGGAGCAGGTTACGGGAACGCCGAAGAAGCCTGCGGACTATGAGAGCCTGCTGGTTGTCGGGGATGAACTTTTTGCAGTAAAACACGGATATACAGATAATTACCAACTCATAAAGATTCAACTCCCAACGGATACGGATATATCAGAAAATGACGCGAACGACGACATATCCCCGAAAAAAGATGCGGACGACGACATATCCCCGAAAAATGAGCCGACGTCGAGGAATATGTTTTCGGAAAGGTTCGTAACACATTTCGGGAGTTATGCCGGAGCACTGAAGCATTCGCCCGTAACGGACAGGCTCTATTGGAGCGAATCGGTGTCCGACGCACGCTGGACGCTGAAATACACTTCACGAATCAGGAATATACGGGTTGATGGGAAGACGACGAAGAGTCTGACGAATAAGGGGTGGATGTATAATCCCGTGCCTTCGGAAAAATATGCGCATGCGGTTGCAGTCGAAAACCGTCCGGAAGGAGGCTCACGCCTGACGTTCATAAATCTGAAGAGCGGAAAACGTGAAATGGCGTTCGATGCGCCGGATTCGCTGCAATTCGTCGAGACGGCGTGGAGCGGAGACGAAGTCTATGTTTCGGGAATATCGGGGAACGGGTTCGGAATATATCGACTCGACGTCGCTCCCGACCACCGCTACAATCTCGCGGGAGCATTCCGCAGTCCGAATGAGTTTTGTTACGAAGTCCCTGTCGGCGAGTTCTTTTGGGAGAAGGTGCTGGAACCGCAGCCTGTGCAGATAAAGAACCTGCAGAGCGGGAAAAGGCAGTCCGGTGAAAGCGCGAGGAAGGCCGGAGAAGAAGAGTTTGTGCTTCTTTTCACCTCCGACAGGACAGGAGTCAATGAACTCTATAGCCTCAATCCGGCGGACGGAACGCTGCGGCAGCTGACCTCGACGCGCTACGGAGCCTCTGACTATCAGTTTGACGAGGATGGCAGATGGCTCTACTACTCCTCGCAGACGACAAAGGGAAAGATGATTTTCCGAACGGCCGCCGACGAACTCTTCAACAAAGAGGCGGATTGGAATGAACGCTACAGTTGGCCCATAGCGGAAAAACTCTCGGAGCAGGCGCGAAGACGGGCCGAGAAACTCTACGGGAATGCGGAACTGCTTGAGACAGAGGCTGCACGGGCCGACACCATGACACTGTCCAAGCCCCGCAGATACCACAAGATTCCGCAGATGTTCCGCGTACACTCGTGGGCACCGTTCTATGCCAATATCCCCGTACTGATGAATGCCAACGATTTGGGCGACAACATCTTCGACTATGTAAACCTCGGAGCGACGGCGGTTCTCCAGAACCAGCTCGGCACATTTTCCGGCATTGTCGGATACTCGGCGCACAAGGACCCTTATGACAAGGCACGCTGGAGACATTCCGCGCATCTAAACCTCAAGTACACGGGGCTATATCCAGTCTTTGAACTCAACATCGATTTCAACGACAGGGCGGCGCGGCAAAGCGGCATCGCACTCCACCAGATGTCAGACAACGCCTATGCAATCACCATGCGCTCGGAGGCACATCCGTCGGTCCCGAACATCTCAGGAAGCATCAGCGCATACATCCCGTTCAAGTTCTCCTCAGGAGGCTGGAGCAGGGGCTTCACCCCGCGCGTAAGCTACTACATAAGCAACGACCGCCGGGATGCCAACGCATACATTTTCAAAAAGGCAGGCATTGTCACTGACGGTAAGACCGTCACGCCCGAGGGTGCTTCAATGCTTTGGGTGCCGGAGCGCAAGATGAAGTCGTTCAAGAACTTGCCGGCACAAAACCTCACTGCCTCGGCAAGTCTCTACGGAGTTCTTCCTGTGAACAATTCGGGTATTTTCCCGCGCTGGGGCGGTGGCGTTCAGGCGGGGCTGAGCTACCCTCTCGGAATGACCCACTGGTATTCTCCCGCAGCATTCGGCTATGCCTACGGCTACTTTCCCGGAGTCGTTCCCGAGCAGGGACTCAAGCTCACCGGACTGTGGCAGGGACAGATGCCTACACGCGAAAAGGGCAGGCTCTACACCGGTGCCCCTTTCAGCACTTCGGCCCTGAACATCCTCCCGCGCGGCATCCAGGAGGCGTCGCTTCGCTCCGCCCTCGTCCAGCACACCGAGAATCTCGCGAAGTTCACCGCCGACTATGCCATTCCAATCTACGTCGGCGACCGCTCCCTCCTCTGGAGCTGCCTCTACGTCCGCCGTCTGCTGCTGACCCCGCATTTCGACTGCACCCTCTTCAGCAACTCCGCGCTCGGACTCGGCAGCGGCCCCGGAGCCCTGATGACCTACGGCTTCGACTTAGCACTCGACATCCAGTGCATACTCTGGCTCACAATCCCCTGCACACTCGGAGTCAGCGTCAATTTCAACGGTGCTCCCGACTGGAACGGCCTCACAACCGTCGGCAAGGCCCTCGGCATCCCGAACGTCGCGAAGTTCTACATCGGCCCAGTCCTCAGCATCAATATGTTCTGACAGTACAGAAGAAATTATAAAAGATAAAATTATTTAATAAAACCACTTTTTTATGAAACACAATTGCATTGCATCGGCTCTTGCCGCCTTCTTGCTCTTTTCTTCACTTGCCTTTGCGGGCGAAAGAGTAGCGGTTTGGCCGAAGGGTAAGATGCCTCACAGGCAGGAACATCAGATTGCCGCGATGACGGACGAGGCGGCTCAGAAGGGATTCAAGGCAGACAAACATCGCACGGCCTACATTGAATGGTACGACGCTCCGAAGGCGGATGTGCGCAACGGAGCCTGTATGATTCTCATTTCCGGAGGAGGTTATAACAGCTGCTGCGACGTGAAACTCGTGGCCGGCTGGGCGGAAAAACTGACCGCGCTCGGCTTCCAGTGCGTGAATTTTGTCTACCGCACCCCGCGTCCGACGGATCTCCCTATCTGGCAAACGGCCTGGGAAGACGGGCAGAGGGCTGTCCGTCTGGTTCGTAAAGACGCGGAAAAGCGTGGCTTTGACCCGGAGAAAATCGGAACAATCTCAATGTCGGCGGGTTCACACCTCGCGCTGCTTCTTGGAACATCCTCACAGACAAAGGCTTATGAGCCGGTGGATGCGCTGGACAGCATTCCTTGCCACATAAACTGGGCGATTGTCAACGCTCCGGCATACGCCACGACGGACGGTGAAACCGGCACTCCTGCCACACGGGAAGGCTACGGGACTGACGTAAGGCTCAGTTCTGTCTTCAAATTCGACGAAAAAACCTGCCCGATGAGTCTGCACCACGGCGGATTGGATCCCTACACCCCAACGGCTTCCACTCTGGTCTACAGGCAGTTGCGTCGTATGAATATTCCGGCGGAACTTCATCTCTATCCGGACAAGGGACACGGCGCATTTGGCTTCGACCGTGCTGTGGAATTTATGAGGCAGATGGGGTATATGGGGCCGGTGCCCGCTGAAGTGCCTATTATGGACGTGTATTCTTCCGACGAGGACAGGGCCGAGGTTATAAGAGAGAATGTATGGCCGGAGGGAATGATGCCAAATGAGCAGGAGAAACAGTGCACGCCTTATATTGAGTGGCACATCCCGGCGAAGCTCACGACCACAGCCATTCAAATCATCTACTCCGGAGGTTCGTATCAGGGCAACGACCCTAACGGATTCGAAGTCGCGCCGGCACGCCGCTACCTCAACAGCAAGGGAATGACGGTAGTCACTCTCAAATACCGCACACCGCGTCCGGAAGGCCTGTCCAAGCACACCACGGCGTGGGAAGACCTCCAGCGCACGATAAAGATTGTCCGCAGCGAGGCTGCTTCGAGGGGGCTTGACCCGGACAGAATCGGAATTATGGGCAGCTCGGCCGGCGGACACCTCACACTTATGGGCGTGACATCGTCCCTCCATAAATCCTATCTTCCAAAGGATGACATCGACAAACTCTCCTGCAGCGTCCAGTGGGGAATCGGTATCTACCCGGCATACGCGCTCACCGACGGAATCGACCGAAACAACACCGGCGGTGGAAATGAAGACGATGCAGTTCTTGTCCCGGAATTCAGTTTCGACCTCAAGACGGCTCCGATGCTGTTCATTCACGGCGACGCAGACGGTTGGGCCTCGATGAATTCAGTGAAATGCTGGGAGAAGATGAGGGCGATGGGCATTCAGTCAGAACTCCACACCCTCGCTCTGCGCGGACACTGTTTTCAGCGCAGCTGCTCTCCAGGCACGGGAAGCTACACCCACCTCGACCGCATCTGGGAGTTTTTGTCCGCAAAGGGCTACAACCGATAAATCCCTCATTCATTTTGCCGAAATCAGGACATCTTCACCGGAAGGATGAGGCCGTTTTCGTCAAATTCGAGACGGTCGATGCAGACTACGCGGTTGTCTCCGTCGGTGGAACCGAGCGGATGGCGGTGGTAGATGATGTAGAAATCATCGCCACGTCGCACGACGCTGTGATGTCCGGCACCTGTTCCGTGCTCCGGGTCACTTTCCAGAATGGTTCCTATTCTTTCAAACGGGCCATACGGCGTGTCGGAAATGGAGTAGGCGACACGGTAGTTATCCGCGCGCCATTGTCCCTCGCTCCACATAAAATAGAACTTTCCGTCGCGCTGAATCATAAACGGTCCCTCGACATAGCCCTCAGGAGTAACCTCACGGAAAAGGCTTCCGTCTTCGAACGGGACGAGGGAAGTGAAATCTTCGGAGAGACGGACAAGATTGCAGTGCCCCCAGCCGCCGTAGAACATCAGCCAGTCACCGGATGCCGGGTCTTGATAGACGAACTGGTCGATAGGCTGGGCCCCGTTGACGATGTCGTTCAGGAGCGGTTTGCCGAGGAGGTCGTGAAAAGGGCCTTCGGGCTTGTCCGACACAGCTACACCTATGCCGCCCGTGTCTCCCTCATAAACGTCGTTGCACGCGAAGAAAAGGTAAAACTTTCCGTCTTTATGCACGATTGCGGGTGCCCAGAGAGCCTTCTGGAGCCAGCTTATCTCTTTGTTTGTGATGATGTTGCTGTGCTTGGTCCAGGTCTTGAGGTCTTTGGAGGAGAAGGCGTCCATATAGAGCTGCTGCTCAAAAGGATGCGATGCTGTGGGATATATCCACAGTTCATCTCCAATCATTATCCCCTCAGGGTCGGCATACTGCCCTTCGAAAAGCGGGTTTGTCCATCCCGTCCATTCCGTTGTTTTCGGTGCGCAGGCGGGTGCTACGATAAAAGAGATTGCCGCGAATAATAGAATTTTTCTGAATTTCATACATTTTGTGTTTACTAAGAAACCAAAGTGGCTGAAACCGCTGTGTGGAATCAGCCACTTTCAGTTACTGATCAATCTGTCAGTTTAGAGTCAAGGCAGCTATCAGTTGCCCTGGTATGAGCCCGGCCATACGGCTGAGCTGTTTCCGTAGATGTCGAAAGCATTGATGCTGTCGAGCCAGCTGAGGAAGTCCTCGCCTGCCTTGCTGCCGTCATAGACCTCGGTGGAACCGGCATAGAGTTTTCCGGTGTTGGCGTTGCTGTATGACTTTATTTCAGAGCGTAGCTGTTCGAGCGTGAACTTCGTGAAGGTCGTTGTTCCGTTCCAGAGATAGCGACGTGAATCGTAGTTCCAAGAAAGGGAAAGTGCCGAAGCCGCAGCTCTGTTGGCGAATATGTCATCATTGGATGAAGACTCATATTGACCATTTGCGTTGATGCCGCCGACAATTACATTGCCTCCGAGAGACTTCAGTTTTCTGCCGGATGCCGACATATCTATAGCGGTCTTGTCCTGTTCCTGGATAATGAGACTGTTCACAAGACGGGAACCGCTGTTCTGGTCTGATTCGCAGCGGATTGCAGGATTGGCGTTGGATGCGACGATTGTGCTTGACGCGATGAGCATTCCTCCGGCTCCGTTCACAACACCAATCGCGCCGCAACCTTTGTCATTTCCGGCGAAGGTTACATTGTGAAGACAAACGCTGCCTCCGAAATCATTAAGATGCACGAGCAGACCGAATCCGCCACCACCGAAAGTATTGTTGATAAAGGTGCAGGCATTAAGATATACCCTGCTCTCTTTTTGGGTGAGACGAATGAGGCCACGGACGCCGTCTTCTGCGCGACAACCGTCAAAGGTTACGTTGTTGAGTTTTGCGAGGCCCTTTTTTACCATCAAAATCGGATTCTGCCCGCCTGACGCCGTACATTTGCGGAATGTGCAGTTTGTGAAGTTGACGCGGGATTCACCTGATCCTCCGGCGGCTACCGAGAGACAACCTTCACCACTGCTCTTCAAATTCGCGAAAGTGATGCCGTCAAACGTAGGCTCCGTCTGGTTGCCGAGGGTGAAGAGACGGTTTGTGCCCTTTCCGTCAAAGACAGTTTCATTGTTGGCAACATCGCGCTTGCTGACATCAGTTCCAGTGCTTGCCGGGTCGTAACCGCCAAATACATTGAACTCGACCCTACGCGGATATCCGCTAAACTCAATCTTGCGTTCTGTTACCGCATAGTTTCCTCCGGCGAAATAGAAATTCCTGCCTTCAAGCTTAATCGCATTGTTGTTTGAATCATTCTCGTTCTGTTTGATATAATCAAGGAACTCTGTGATGTTGAACGCATTCTCCCAGGAAGAACCATCCTTTCCGCCAGCAGCATCCGCCTTGACGAAAATGTTGCGTACAGACTCATCGAGTTCGAGTTTGATTTTTCTTATCCGTCCGGCATTGAAGGTTATGTCCTTAAGATTCCTTGTCGCGGAGATTGTTCCGTGATTTGTCGTCACCTCCACAGAGATGGCTCCGGTCACAGTCTGAGGAGCAACGGCAATAGCGTTCCAACCGGATCCTCCAACTTCTATCATCTCTTTGTGCCTGCCATTGTCATAAACATTCTTGCACAGAATTTCGACTTCGCTCTTTCCTGTGCCCTCCTTTAGTTCAAGCTTTCCAGTCTTTGCGTTAAGATAATACTCTCCGCCGAATGAAATGCAGTCGGAAGAGAATTTTACCTTCGTCACTTCCATCGGAGCCAAAGAAAGTTTATTGGCTATCTCTACCTCGATTATGGAAACGGCGTTGTGCATAGTAAGTTGTGGAACATCAAAGCCGGTCGCCTGTGCCGTGCCATAAAGAGGCATAGTCTCAAGGTGTGCCTTGTTTCCGTTTCTTTTCTGCTCGGGAGTGTAGAGAGAATAGGCCTTTTTGACAGAGGCACCATTAACGCTTTCATACAGCCAACCTTCAGAATCCATAGTCAGGCCGGACTCGAACGGGAAGACAGCCGTGTAATCATAAGCCTTTCCCTCCTCCGGAGTGAACTCCGTGGTGTAGAATGTGTTTCCCTGCTTATTCCACGCTGCGCCCTCTTTCGGAGCAAATTTGAATTCGTATGAGTTTTCTGAAGAAGCAAAGACATTCAGAGCGTCGCCGTTGTTCCAAACAAGTTGATTCCCGTCAAAAAGGGCTTTGGACTGAGCGTCACCGTCATTCTCTTCTGACGCAGATGCTACAAGTGAGAACGTTGCGCCCTCAATAGGAGCGACATAATCATTGCGGGAGGCTCCTGGTGTTGGTTCCTCAATCTTTTCTGTACAAGAGGACATTGCTGCCACCAAAACTGCAGCCATAATGTAATTAAGCTTTTTCATCGTCAATCCTCCATTATAAGTCACTGTCATAATCGTAGGAATCAATCCCTACACCATACTGTTTAGGGTCAGATGTCGCAAAACCGCACTCTGCGGCGACATCGGTAATCATCATTTCGGGTGACTTGTAATCCTGTCCCCTGTCGTTTTTGTGTGTTATAGACATAATTACGTGGTTTTTATGGAGTATGCCCAAAAAGCCGTAACGGCCATCGAGAGCATACCCCGAAAGTTTGTTTATTTATTTGCCTTGGTATGAGCCCGGCCATACGGCTGAGCTGTTTCCGTAGATATCGAAAGCATTGATGCTGTCGAGCCAGCTGAGGAAGTCCTCGCCAGCCTTGCTGCCGTCATAGACCTCGGTGGAACCGGCATAGAGTTTTCCGGTGTTGGCGTTGCTGTATGACTTGATTGCAGAGCGGAGCTGTTCGAGCGTGAACTTCGTGAGGGTCGTAGTTCCGTTCCAGAGATAGTAACGAGAGGTGGAGTCCCATTTGAGGGAAAGTGCCGCTGCCGCAGCCCTGTTGGCGAATGTGTCATCATTTGATGAAGCCTCATATTGGCTGTTGACATTGATGCCTCCAACAATCACGTTGCCGCCGAGGGACTTCAGTTTTCTGCCGGACGACGACATATCAATGGCTGTCTTGTCCTGTTCCTGGATGATGAGACTGTTCACGAGGCGGGAACCGCTCTTCGGGTCTGATTCGCAGCGGATTGCAGGATTGGCGTTGGACGCTACGATTGTGCTTGACGCAATGAGCATTCCGCCGGCTCCGTTCACGACACCGATTGTGCCGCAGCCCGAGTCATTCCCTGGGAAGGTTACATTGTGAAGACAAACATTGCCTCCGAAATCATTAAGATGCACAAGTTCACCGAATCCGCCTCCACCGTAAGTATTCTTGATAAAGGTGCAGGCATTAAGATAAACCCTACTCTCCTTCTGGGCGAGACGAATGAGTCCACGAGGGCCGCCATTGCCATCTGCACGGCACTCGTCGAAGACTACATTGTTGAGTTTTGCAAGGCCCTTTCTGACCATCAGTACAGGATTCTGACCACCGGTTCCGGTACATTTGCGGAATGTGCAGTTTGTGAAGTTGACGCGGGAGTCACCGGACCCTCCGGATGCCAACATGATGCAGCCTTCACTGCTGCTCTTCAAGTTCGCGAAAGTGATGCCGTCGAACGTCAGTTCTGTCTGGTTGCCGAGGGTGAAGAAGCGGTTGCTTCCGTTGCCGTCAAACACGGTTTCAGATGTCCTGTTGGTGACGTCAGTACCTTTGCTTACAGGGTCGTATCCTCCATGTACGCGGAATTTCACTCTTGAACCGTAGCCTGAGTATTCCACTTTTATATTTTCTACGGAATAGGTTCCGCCGATAAAGTAGAAGTCCCTGTCGTCCACATTGTCGGCATTTTCATCAGACTCTGCCTGACTGCCATTTTTCTGCTTTATCATCTTGAGGAACTCAGCCATTCCCATTGCGTTCTCCCAAGAGAGACCGTCTCCGGTTCCGGATACCACCGGCTTCACAAAGTAAGGAAGAAGCGGAACTTTCGCCGCGTCGCCTCCCGGAATGAGTGTTGTGCCTTCATCCCACGGAGCCACAGATGGAGAGTCAATCGAAACGATTGTTCCGGAGATGTTTATGTTCATGTCATATCTGAAGCCCTTTTTGAGCTCAGGCACTCCGGTCAATGTGATATCCTTACCGTCGTAGTTGAAGGTGACGAACACCTTTGAAGCGTCAGCCTCGGAAGGGACGATAATCGCGGTGTATGCGGTTCCATTCTGTCCGGAAACGGTGCCTTCAGCAGTCACGATATAAGGGCTGACATACATCCTGTCCGAGTTCGGCTGTCCCTCGGTGAATCCTGTCGAGGTCCACACGCGGAATCCCTGAACACGGGCGCTGCCTTCAATCCCGGACAGCGTGAAGCTGACTTTGGACATCTGCCTTTCCATTTTCAGGTGAAGGCTTCCGTCGTCCGTCTTGACAGCATCGGCAACTGTGCAGGTCATATAATCAGCCGCAGCAAGACGTTCTGCCGTGCGCTGCGAAGACTGGAGTTCAAAGTTGCCGAAAGTCGTGGATTTCTCCGTGGCAGGGTAAAATGCCGAATAGCTGACTGGAGCGGAACCCCAACGCAGATAATAATAGTCTGTCGTCTTCCAGCCTTTGTCGGTCAATTTGTATGTCACGTGACCGTCGTTGCAGAGAAGGGCAATCATATCACCCTTGTTGAACTCGGTTTCTTTCCCATCCGTAATCGGATTTGACTTCGTGTATGGAGAAGCTATTTCCGGGATTATGTGTATGGCACGGTCGTCACTGTCGAACGAAAGCTGCACTTTTTCTTTCTCGCAAGAAGAGAACGCAAGTGTCGCTGCAAGAACGGCCATCAATTTTGATATTCCTGATTTCATAGTCATTTCCCTATTATTTTATGGTTATTGACATTTGGCCGGAAGAGGCCGATTTTGTTGTTGAAATGTTGATTGTCAGCTCGGCTGTCTTGCCAGGGGCGAGTGTCACATCGGACGCTGATGCCCAGACATACTGGCGCTTGTTATAAGTTGCCTTAACCGAGAGTGAACCGGCCGAAACAGTCTGAGGCACAGTGATGAGTTCATAAGAGCTATCTCCGACATTAGGGAACATATTGACAGGAGCGCCGTCGGCAACAACCACCGGTGAGTCCGCGCTGAGGTCGCATTTTCCCTCCGCCTTGAGTCCGCCGACAGAAAGAGATGCAATTTTCGACGTCACAACAGGAGCACCGTCCAGAGTGAGTTTGACAATCAGCCTTGTGTTGAGGTGGCCGAGTCTAAGCTGAATCTTGCCGTCAGAAAGGTCTGTAGATGGGTTTACGCTGCCTTTCCAGAGCACGAAGTCTGCTGCGTTGAGTTCTGCTGTTGTTGCCTGATTGCTTGGGCAAGACACAGCGACGGAGCCGTCAACCACGTCTGCATAAGGGGCATACGCAGTGACTGTCACTGTCGTACCCTTGCCGTCCCACAACATAGTTTCTCCGTCCTCGGCAATATATTCGTTACCGCGAAGAATCATTTTCTTGTTGTAAGAATAGATTCCTTCCGGATTTGTGAGAATGAAACCGAACGATTCCGGACGGCTGAGGGCATTAGCGTCGGAGAAAGGTGTGGCTGATACGCTGAAGCGCAGAGTCTGGGAAGCCTCACCATCAAGGCACGGGTCGTATGCACCAGGGAGGAGTTTGGCAGGATTTCTTGACTTGCCGCGACCGTCCACTGCAAAACCGTCGCACCACTCGGCGAAGACTTTTCCGATTTCGGCTACAGGACATATCTCCGGTTTGAATCCTCGTGCATAGCCTTCGATTTCTGATGCCGTAGCGAATGTTCCGAGGGAAACCTTGGAATGATCCCAAGTGTAAGTCCCTTCCGCCAGAGAGCCGAAATTCTTAAGGTCCGTGTCGTATGTGACATCAGAAGCAGCGCTCTGGAGTGCTCCGGCCACCTTGTTGAATATGTTGTGACCACCTGAAGTTGCGACTCTATCTGCTCCGTTGAGAAGGAAGCCCGGAGCGCCGTTTGTGTTCAGGCTTATATTGTTCGCGAAGAAAGATGCGTTTCTTGAGTCGGATTCACAGCGGATTCCGGCTGTGGTGTCATCTGAAATTATCGTAGAGTTGAGAACCAGCATTGCACCGCCGCCGTTGACGGTTCCGCCAGCTCCCTGATTACCCACAGCGTTTAAGCAGAAGGTCGAATTATTGACGCAGATTGTTCCGGAAGAGAGTTGCAGACCTGAACCCCAGTCGCTTCTGACGCTGTTGTCGTGAACGCTGCACTTGTCGAGGAACAGGATGGCGTTGTCGCTGTTGCATCTGAGCGCACCACCTCTCGAAACTCCTGAGCATCCGCTGAGTTCGCAAGCTTTGAGTCTTGCCTGTCCCGCCTTGACATAGACTGCGGCACCTCCGGCATAGCTATTTGTGGTGGCTGCGCTCACGCAATCCTCAAAGCGGCAATTTACAAATTCCACCCAAGTATCGGCATCGCCGTCAACAAAGACTCCGGCTCCGCTCTTCTGTGAGGAAGCGGTCTTTTCGTTGATGTAGCCGTTGCGGAATATGATTCCGTCAAAAGAAGAGGTTCCTCCGAGGACGCAAAGAAGTCCGCAGTCTCCCTCATCGGCTCTTTTGTTTTTGTTCACATCGCCGCTGAATACAGTCGGGTGATTCACAATATCTCTGCTACTCAGGTCCGTACCTTTGCTCAGAATGCTGTATCCACCCATTACGGAGCCTATTTTCTTCCTTATCTCCGGGCCGAAAACGGAACCGCTTGACATATAATAGTCACCCTCGGCAAGGTAGATTTTAGCCTTTGACAAATCCGTCTGGTCTGAAAGAAGGCTCAGGAATGTGTCCGCGTCGATGGCGTTATCCCACGATGTACCGTCCATTTCTCCCTCACCATACGGAGTGACGAATATGGCAGTTTCCTTGTTCCCTCCGAAATCTTCGTCATCAAGGCTATCATCGCTTGAGGACGCAGAAGGAGGCGGAACCATCTGATATGTCTTCTGACAAGCGCCGGCTCCCAAAAGGGAGAGGGCGGCGAGTGTCATAAAAAATGTTCTTCTGATATTCATAGTTATTATCATTCCTTATCTGTTAATGTCTTCATATCCCGGGTTCTGCTTGAGATATTTGTTCTGTTCCAGAGCCTGACGGGAAATAGGGAAAATTTCATAGTGTGTGTCGGAATCCTTCGGTTTGTCCCACCAAGCCTCCTGGAATCTTCCGAAACGAATCAAGTCTGTCCTGCGGCGTCCTTCCTGAATAAATTCCCGGCCCCATTCGTCGAGCATCTCTTCAAGATCGAGTTTTACGCTGCCTTCCGGCTGATAGGCTATTGATGAGTTGAAATCGGTATAGTTCCTCTTCCTGACATGGTTGAGAAGCTTACCCGCCTCGTCTGCATTACCGGTGCGGAGAAGAGCCTCTGCCTCCGAGTAGTAAATCTCAGTATAGCGGATGAGTGTGAGGTCGGACTCTATGTAGTAGCCTCCCGTGAAGGAGTAAAAAGGATATTTCACGCAGAAAAGGCAAGAGTTGAAGTCGCCGTTTCCGAGTTTGGATTCCTTGCCCGGACCGACAATGACACCCTCTTCTCCCTTGTTAAGGAACTGGCCAACCTGGTCGCGGAGATAGACTACATACTGGTTGTCCGGGTTCATCGCATAGCCGGAAGCGGTCTTTGAGTTAGGAATTTTACCCTCAAGGAAAAACATTCCCTCACGGGTGTTCACACTTGTGTTTCTATATTGTACCCAGCGTTTGTCACCGGCATATTTCTGGAACTTCTGTGAAGGCATTCCAAGCTTGTAGTCGAAAAGCTGACGCGGATTCTGGTTGTCGTAGCTCGGCGACAGAGCATATTTCGGGTTTCTCTCGCCATTGCCCTCGACACCGAGATAGTTGGCGCAGCCATAAGGAAGACAACGTCCGTAGAAAGTGCGTTTGTCGTTCTGCATGTGCCAGCTTTTGGTCGTGTAGGAAGCAGGGAAACCGAAGATGACTTCGTTGCAGTTTTCATTGTTCCAGTCAAACGGCTCCCACCAGTTCTCGGCAAGACTGTAGTCTCCGAATTCTCCTCCACGGATTCTGCGGCACCAGCTGATGCAGTCATCATAATGGTCAACGCCTATCCATTTCTCTGCATTGAGGTAGAGTCGTACAAGGAGTGCAGCTGCGGCGCCTTTGGTGAACGAGCCCTGAGTGGCACCCGGACCGGATGTTCCGACTTTGGCCGGAAGGAAGTTCACGCCCTCCTTGAGCTCCGATTCAATGAACTCGAACAATTTTTCCGGCGTCACCTGTGCCCTGTTTTCAGGAAGATTGTTCACTGAGGCATCAGATGTCGTAGTGAGGATGCAGTTTCTGTAGCCGTTGAGAAGCCGCAGATAGAGATAGGCCCTCATCGTGCGGAGCTGCCCTTTGAAAGCCTCGAATTCAGCTTCCGTAAGCGAGAACTTCGACGGATCGAGTTTCGTGAGGTCGTCAAGAACGAGATTGCACTGCCCGATGCCGGTGTAGCAGGCGTTCCACTCTCCGGTCCAGCTCCAACTGTCTTCAATGCTGCTCCAGTTGTGGCGGTGGAGTATCTCCCACTTTCCGCCGTCATACCACCAGGTTCCCCTTGTCGGGGTGATGAAATGGTCGCCGGTCAGTTCCTCGTGCTCATAGAAGTCATACTCACTGCAAAAGACGTGTTCAAATGGACGAAAAACAGCTTGAATGACATCGGCCTTCGTGTTATAGTAGTTGTTGGTCATCACCTGGTCGTAGACCGTCTCGCTGAGGTCCGTGCAGGCTGATGCCCCGATAATTACGGCTGCAAGAGCCGAAAACCTTATGATATTTTTCATTTTCCTCATAATTTTAGAAGCCTATCTGAACTCCGAATATAAACTGGAATGCCGAAGGATAGTAGTTATACGAACCTCCGAAAGTTCCCGGTGTGAGGCCGTTCACCTCGTAAGTTGAAGGGTCCACGCCCTCGAAGCGGGTCAGTGTATAGAGGTTCCTTGCGGTTCCGTAAACCCTGAAACTGTCGATGAACTTCCGGTTGAGACGGAGAGTGTAGCCGAGGGTTATGTAGTCGAGTTTGAGATAGTCACCTTTCTCGATGAAATAGTCGGTGATGACATTCAGACCGGTTTTGATGTGGGCATTTTTAGAATATGCCTTTGTGAGGACATTTCCTGTCATTCCCTGAAGTCCGAAATAGAAGTCGTGGACGTTGAAAATGTCGAATCCGGCTGCTCCCGTAAATGCAACGGCAAGGTCGAAGTTGCGCCAGGTGAAGCTGTGGGTCATACTGCCCGTAAATTTCGGGAGACCGTTTCCTGTCACGCACTTGTCCTCCTCGGACCCTTCAGCAACAGGAATGATGTTGTCGTTGTGGTCGTATATGAGCCAGTTTCCTGCCTTGTCCACACCGGCATACCTCCAGGTGTAGTAGTTTCCGATGCGCTGTCCTTCCTCGATTCTCTGGAGATATCCAGGGTTGTTCGGATTGGACATCGTGCAGACATTATAGTATTTCTGTCCCTGATAAATGTCGTTGGAGAAACTTACGAAGCGGTTGTCATTGGTGGCTCCGACGAGGGTGAAACTCCAGCTGAAATTGTCCTTCCTTATGGCGTCAACATTGATGTCGAACTCGAATCCGCTGTTGCGGAGGGTTCCTACATTGGTGAATATCTTCGTGAAAAGATGTGGCGGGACAGAGACGTCATAATCGCCCAGCAAGTCTGACTGCCTGCGGATGAAGTAGTTGAGCGAACCGCTGATGCGATGGTTGAGCACAGAGAAGTCAACACCGATGTTCTGGTTGTGTCCCTTTTCCCAGCGAAGCTCTGTGTTCACGTTCTTGGACGGTCCCCAAACGTGGAAACTTGTTCCGTTGTATTGGTAATATCCGAACGCGCGGTAGGTTGCGAGTGAGTTGTAGCTTCCGAAATCCTGGTTTCCGGTGACACCATAGTCATATCTGAACTTGAGGTCATTGAGCCAAGATGAAGCCCATGCCATAAACGGCTCGTCAGAAAGTCGCCATCCCACAGAAACAGCCGGGAAGTTACCCCATTTGTGGTTCTGTCCGAACTTTGAAGAACCCTCGTGACGAAGGGAAACGGACAGGAGGTAACGCTCTTTCCAGTCGTAATTCAATCGTCCGTAGAACGATATGAGCTTGCTGTCGTTTTTGTATGAGCCGAGGCAAATCTGTCCTTCTTTCGATGCCCATTCTCCCGCACCGAGGTTGTTATAGCCGAGTCCGTCGGAAGTGAAATCCTGGTTGCTTGCGGACAGTCCGGAATTGACGACATAGAAGTAGCTGTATCCGGCCATTGCCCTGAGACGATGGTCTCCGAACTGTGCGCTGAAATTCGTCACCCAATCAAAATTAATCTGGGATGATTTGTCGAACGACCTTGAGGCATCACCCTTTATCTTGTCATTCTGATGCCAAGAAATAGTCGAAGGAGCGAAATATCCGCCGAATTTGTCGACCTCATATCCGGAAACCGTAGCCTTTGAAGTGAGGCTGAAATCCGGATGCTTAGGAGTGAAGAGCGGAAGAAGGTTTATCTGTGCGCCCGCATTCCATTCGAGGAGCTTTATTTCCGTGTCGTTGCGAACCTGTGTCATAGATTCGACGACGTTGGAATAGTTCGATCCTGCCGGGAAATGATAGAATCCGTTGGATGTCGTTTCGTCATATATCGGAGCCGTCGGGTTTAACGTGAGGACGTTTGAATATGACCCAGTCATCTTGTTGCGTTTTATAATTCTCGGGGTCAGATTAGCCGTGAAAGTGAAGAGTCCGCCTTTCGTAGTGTGGTTCACTCCGGCTCTCGCTCCGTATTCGCGACGGTCTGAACTCAGGTCAATGCCCCGTGCATAACGGTAGTCGGCCGTAACACGGTAGTTTGTCTTTGCATTGCCTCCGGAGACTGTGAGAGTGTGCAAGTGGTTGAATCCCAATCTTGTCGTGGCTTTGAACCAGTCGGAGCTTGCACCGAGGTCGTCGAGAGGATTGCTTACAGTCCTGTAGGCACGATACTGCTCGGCGGTCATCATTTCAAGTTCATTCTTTGGCGCATTCAGAGTCACTGTTCCGCTATAGGTCGTGTGGATGTTACCGTCCTTGCTTCCCTTTTTGAGGTTGACAAGAATGACACCGTTACTTCCTCTGGTTCCGTAGATTGCAGATGCGGCACCGTCCTTGAGGACGTCGATGGACTCGATATCCGCAGGGTTGATGTTGGTGAGGTCTCCTCCAGGGACACCGTCAACGACTACGAACGGACCATTGCCAGCGCTGCGTGACGACACACCACGAATCTGGATGCTTCCGATGTTGTTCGGGTCTGCAACCGCCGTGTTGGAAACGCTCACTCCGGACACCTTACCCTGGATGAGCATTGAGGCGTCAAGACTGCTGACCGAACTGAAGTCCTTTGCACCGATGTGAGAGATGGCTGAGGTCATTTCCTTTCTTTTCATAGAGCCATAACCTACGACCACAACCTCATCAAGTGCAGTTGATTCCGTTTCAAGAACAATCCTCAAATCCCCACCGCTGACATAGACTTTCTGTGATTTGAATCCGATTGAGGAAACTTCCAGAGTAGCTCCCTTTGGAGCATTGATTTCAAACACGCCGTCAATGTCAGTCACAACTCCTGTCTGAGTGCCATCGATGACAACACCTGCCTGAATCACCGGTTCTCCATTGGAGTCCACAACCACACCCTTCACCGGAGCGACCTGAGCAAAGGCAGAAATCGCAGAGAAAAGTGCGGCAAGGATAACCGGCAAAAGTTTTTTCTTATTCATGTTATTGATATTATTAGTTTTTAGCGACGTCCGGATGGACGTATCTTTTGAACATTCTCACAGATTCTTAGAAGCCGTTTAAGTTTTTTGTTCAGTTACCTTCGGCCACGTTCGTCAAGTGCCCGAACAAGCTTCTCCGGAGCGTCAGTCATTATCATCTTCACGTCCGGGAACAATGAAATAAGCTCGTCGAGCTGGGCTCCGTCCACATTATACTCGGGGATTTGGTTGTTAAGAACACTGAGCATACATACAGAGCAGAGCATCCCGTCGCGAACGGCGGTGCCGATGGCTGTGCTTCCTGAAGAAGGAGAGTAGCAGTACTGAACGAAATGTGGTCCTTCAAGTCCCTTGAGAGGCTCATAAGCGGTTGCCCAAGTGTAGGCGTGTGCACGCGGAGAAATCGCGAGGACCTCTTTGCATTTTTCCACTGAATTGCAGTAGAACCACACCTGCTCCATCATCCCAAGTTTTTCCACAACAGCCATAACCTCTGCGGTTGATGCCGTACGTGGAGAATAGTCGAGATCCACATAAATTTTTCCTCGGCAGGCCTTGAGGAACTCTTCGAGAGTAGGCATAGTCTCGTTTGTGACATTGCCGTTACGGTCGAGCAGCTTGTAGGATTTGATTTCCGCAAGAGTCAGGGAAGGAACGTCGCCCGCTCCATTGGTTGTCCTGTTGATTGAGAGGTCGTGGCAGATTACAATCTCGCCGTCCTTGGTGCGCTGGGTGTCACATTCCACCGCGTCTGCGCCCGCTGCTATGGCAGCTTTTACCGCAGAAATCGAATTCTCGGGAACTGACGGATCTGTGGTGTGAGCCCTGTGGGTCATCACCCAGATTTTCTTGTAGGATGGGTCTTTGAAATTCCTCTGTGCGGAAGAGAGTGCTTCCAGAGGATAACAACGAACCGTTTTGCTGAAGTCTTCGTCCAAAACTTCGGAAGACACGGTGAGCGTCCAGTCGGCACTTTCCGAATAGGCGTGAACTGCAGGATCCGGAGTGACTGCCTCCACTGAGGTGCCGTCACCGAAATTGACGGTGAAGCTCGTGCCGGAGCCGACTCCCTTCAGATAGACATTTACATTTTCCTTGAGCATCACACGTGTCGGAGCCGACACAGATGGATTGACCGGGATCTCATTCTTTGGTGAGCACCCTGCGATGAGAAAGGCGACGAGCGCCGCAACTGCTGTTTGCATTACTTTCGTGAAAGACATGGTTTATTAGTTTATCTTGGAAAAACTCCGGAACATCCGGCGCATTCCAAATTTATGCACGTCACAAAAGTAGAAATCAAATCGATACATTCTCCCACCCTATTTCTGCAAAGGAAACCAAAAACGGTTTAGGGAAATACTATTTTATTGAATATCAATCCATTCCCTAATTTCATCAAATTGAACCAGGGAAATATGTTTTTGTTGCTTTTGAACAGTTTTTACAGTTCTTTGAGCATTTTTTCGAACTTTTCTTTCGGAATGGCGAGCTTCGAATTTATGCCGGATCGCTTGTTATAAACAGTCTTTATCGAGTAGTGCAGAAGCTCGGAAATCTTTGCGCTTTCAGTGACTCCGAGCTTTATCATAGCGAATATCCTCAACTCTGTGTTCAACTTCTCGTTCTCCTTGAGAACTATGTGACATTCCGGTCTCAGGAGGGAATTGAAATCTTTCACGAAAGTCGGAAAAATGTCGAGAAATGCGGAGTCGAAACTATCGTACATGTGCCTGAGTTCCTCGTTTGTGATGTCACGGGACGGATTCGTGAGCTCGATTACATAGTTGGTGTTGCCACGCCTGAGGCTCGTGTTTATGCGTCCGCGGAAAACGAGGAGCCGGTCGATGTAGGAGGAGTAGAGCTGGAAGAAGCTGGCGATGTAGCCGTTGGAAATCCGGTTGGAACGTTCCAGACGTCGAGTGAGAATTTTGCCTTTCCGTATGAGGGCGACCATATAACATAGGACTCCGACAAGAAGCACGGCAAGGACAGAAAGCAGCACCAGACTCAGCGTAAGCTGTCTTTTTTGCTCCAAAATCTGCTGCCGCAGCAATCTGTCCGTCTCCACAATCACATCCATCCCCAAAATCCTTCGTGTCCTGGAGCGGAACTTGAGCATCGAAGAGTAGGAATATTCGGAGAACTTGTCAAGAATCCCGGCATCCACAGAGTTTCGGAGCATATATGAAATCTGAGTAAATGCGGCGACATCCTGATTTGAGTTTTCAAGGTCGATGATGGCCGCTCTCAGAAGGCAATAAAGGCGTTCCTCGTCATTCCCGCCCATTTTCTCATATATCAGATTCCTCTCATAAAAGACGAACGACTCGGCAATCGCCCCTTTCTGTGCAAGTTCCATTCTTTTGCGGTTGCACTGCATCGCATAGTCATAATCATTGAGTATCAGAGCCTTCTTTTCCCTCGAACGCAGTCCGTATTCAGAATTTTCGGGTGCATAGAGAATTACCGAATCCATATAAGAGCGGTACTTCTTCTCATACATATCCTGAAATTCGAGGCGTGAACCGTCGACGTGGAAAAGTTCGTAACAGAGAAACTCCTTAGCCTCGAAATACTCGAAAAGAAGCGAGCGGGGGATGGATTTCCTGTTTATGGAGTCAATTATGTCACTGCTTTCCTTGTAGTAGCCGAGTGTCGTCAGAATACGCGATATACGGATAGCCGTCTTGACCGCCATATAATTGTCGGAGGCGTTTGAGGCCATTTTCTCGACAATCTTGAGCGTTGAGATGGTGGAGTCGGAGTCGAAGTAGCTGTATTCGTATGCCACATCCAGCCACGCTTTCATCTGTTCGCGTCCCTCAAGCCTCCCGCACTCATCCTTTTTCATCTGAATCCTCGCAAGCTTGCGGTTCTCATAAACCTCAAGGCTGTCGAACCTGTTGACAAGTTCATTCAACAATGTCCGATTATCCGGTGAAAGAGGCTGAACCGCCGAACTGACGGCCAGCAAAGAAATCAATAAGGTGATAATTGTCATTATGCTGCGCCTCCTCCGAATGTCTGTTTTCTATTTGATTATTTGATAATTTCCAACAGATAGGCTCTCAGGTCGTCCCATCGGTAATACGGGCCTGAGACGGTGCGGAGTGCCGGAATGGTGGTCTCGACCTCGTTGCGGAGAAGCTTCACGAGGACATCGCCCTTCCTGTTGCGGTAGAAAATCATCTGGAGGTTGGAAGCCATCGGCATATCGCGGAAACCATACCAGACGCCGTCGATTGCTTCCGCCATCTTGCGCTCCTCTTCCATTCCCTTAACACGCATTATGCTGAATAGAGGGCCAAGACCCGAATCGTGTCCGAAACGCAAATCCGCAACGCGATTGTTCCCCCGGACTGCCTCATCTGCCTTTTCGACAATGTCTCTGAGGATTCTTCCCCCGATGAGGTCTCTCGTGCGATGGTTTTCTACACTTGAATTCATATAGTGGTAGTAGCGGACATCGTTGTAAGCCCAAAGGGCGTAGAGTTCCTCAGGGGTGAAATGACGGTAGATGTATGGGTCTTCAACATTCAGACATTGACCGGTGCTGCCGGCCCAGATGACATCGTAGAAGAAAGCGCAGGCGTCGCCGTTTTTCATATATTTGACTGCCTCACCAGGGTCTTTTGTCCAGGCTTTCAAAAGCCTCTCGGGATTGAGATTCGCATTGAGCACAGAGTCCATAATGGCAATTTCCCTCTTCCCTATGCGAGGAACGCCCTCGTCGTTGCAAAGATATTTTTTGAAGCGCTCCCCTGCATCCATAGTGATGTCGAGTCCCGGGTTCTCGCGGGAAAGTTGTACGCAAAAATTTGCCATACTTTGGATGCAACGCTGGATTTCAGTCGACGCGCAGAATACTTCCCTGCGGTCTTTCTGATGGAAAAGTTCCGGGCAACGCCTGCAAAGGCGGGCGGCAATTTCCTGATGTTGGGCGGCTCCCTTGTGAGTGAGGTAGCCGAGCTGTCCCTCGTGTTCTTTGCGAAGGAAGCGGATGTCGTTGCGAACTGCCTGCCCCTCTTCAGTGAGAAGTCCCCTGGAGTCAAGACTGTCGAAGACCGCGAGGGGTTTGTCCATATAACTATAGGTGTAGTGGTAACGGCTTCCGTGTCGGCCGTAGTGACTGACATAAAAAGGCTTGTAGCCCTTGGGAGCCGGGGTGTCGACAATCTTCGACGGCGCCTCATAATTGTGGTGAAGATTGACGCTTCTCGTAGGGTCTTCCTTCAGAAGCGCCATGACTTCCTGCCTGTGCTCAGGCGACTGGGCAAAAGAGGCAAGACAGCAGCCCATAGTCATGGCCGCCGTAATGACAACATATTTTTTCAGTCTCATAACCGGACGCTATTTCGTCATAAAATTAACGGTCCCGCGCACATCGTCAGATGCAGCCGCAAAATACACCGTAAAATCGTGAGCGGCATCAAGAACCCACTCGTGTTTCTCCTCGTTGAAGTAGGCGAGGTCGGAAGCCGGAATCTCGAACGACACCGTCTTTGTTTCTCCCGGAGCGAGGCTCACCTTGTCGAACGCCTTGAGTTCCTTCACCGGACGGTCGAGGACAGGATTATGCTCTCCCACATAGATTTGCACTACTTCCTTTCCCTCACGGGAACCTACATTCTTCACTTTCACCGAAGCCTTCAACACACCACCGGCAGAGACAGTTTTGCTCGCCTTGAAATCGCTGTATTCAAACTCCGTGTAGCTCAGTCCGTGTCCGAAAGCGAAAAGAGGTTTGATGTCGCGGTTCTCGAACCAGCGGTAGCCAACATAGATACCCTCTTCATATTTCACATCAGAGCTGCATGTGTACGCGCCAAGAGCATGGGCCGGAGAGTCCTCAATTTTCACAGGGAAGGTGAACGGAAGTTTTCCGCTCGGGTTGACAGTGCCGAAGACCACGTCAGCGATGGAGTTTCCGGCCTGCGAACCGCAGAACCAGCACTGAAGAATCGCAGGGACTGACTCTACCCACGGCATTGCGACTGCGTTTCCGCTGACAAGACAAACCACAAGGCGCGGATTGGCTGCTGAGAGAGCCTCAATCACCTTGTCCTGCGCATAAGGAAGACCGTAAGAAACGCGGTCTGTTCCTTCGCTGTCCTGGTGGCCGTCCTTGTTGAGGCCTCCGAAGAAAAGAACCACGTCGGCGTCTGCAGCGGCCTTGACGGCATCCTCAATCAACTGCTCCTCGCTGCGTGACTCCGAAAGGTCCTGTCCCGTAGTCACACCATTATACTCATTTGATGCACTTCCGACATATCCTCTCTCATAAACCACCTCGGCTTTGTCGCCTACTGCAGCCAATATTCCCTCGAAAGGAGAAACTTCGTGCTGAACTTTCAGCGACGACGAACCTCCGCCGACAGTCATCATCTTCAGAGCATTCTCTCCGACAACCAATATCTTTTTTGTCGATTCCAACTCCACCGGAAGAACCTTAACTCCCTGAGCGGGCGCATCGTTTTTCAAAAGAACGATACCGTCGGCTCCGATTGCGCGGGCTGCGGCGTGATGTTCCGGAGAATTGAGCGAGCCGAACGGTTTGTCTGTTTTCATCGCCGTACGGAAAATGAGTTTCAACACGCGGCCTGCCTTATCGTCGAGAGTTTCTAGCGAAGCGCGGCCGTCACGAAGTCTTTCAAGATATGGGTCTGCAAGCATATAGCTGTCATAACTCTTCTTTCCCTTGGTCGAGAGTCCGTCTGTCCAAGTTCCATATTCGAGGTCCAGTCCGTAAGCGGCAGCCTGGTCGGGGTCGTGTGCTCCTCCCCAGTCGCTGATGACAGCCCCGTCAAATGCCCACTCCCCTTTCAGAACATCGTCGAGAAGGTATTTGTTGTGGCAGAGGTGCTGACCCTTGTAGAGGTTGTAGGCAGCCATAACTGACCATGCACCACCCTTCTCAACGCCGGCTTTGAATGCCGGGAGATAGATTTCGTAAAGAGCCCTGTCAGAGACTTTTACGTCCGCGATGTGGCGGTTACACTCCTGATTGTTGAGGCAATAGTGCTTCAGACACACAGCCACACCGTTCTTCTGCACCTCCTTAATATAAGGTACGCACATCTCACCGGAGAGGAACGGGTCCTCGCCCATATACTCGAAGTTCCTTCCGTTGTAAGGCGTCCTGTAGATGTTCACGCCAGGGCCGAGCAGCACGTCCTTCTCACGGTAGCGTGCCTCCTCACCGATGCTCTTTCCGTAGAGCGCGGCGGCCTCTCTGTCCCAAGTCGCGGCAAGGCAGCTGAGTGCAGGGTAGGCGGTGCAGGAGTCGTTGGTCCAGCCGGCCTGATTCCAATCGTCCCATTTCACTTCCGGACGGATTCCGTGAGGGCCGTCGGTACACCAGAGTTCAGGAATACCGAGGCGAGGCACACCTGGAGAAGAAAACTTGCTCTGGGCGTGGAGAATCGCCACCTTTTCCTCCATTGTCATTCGGGAGAGAGCGTCGGCAACCCTTTCATCGAGGTCGCGGCTTTCGTCCATATAGACAGGAACGCTCTGTTTTACAGAACATGCGGACAACGCGAACAGCACCAAAGCTGAGAGCGAGAGAAGACTTTTCTTTATCATATATTATCAGTTTTTGTAATTATCGTGGATGCGGGAATATATGATACCGGAATCAGATAAACCCGAATTCTGCAAAATTAAGGAATATGACAAATCGAGACAAATTTAAAATCAAAAATCAACGTTTTTATGTCATTTTTTGAAAATATCCTTACATTCTTATTGCTTTATAATATCTATCTTTGCAGGCGTTATCCGATAATAACAAAAATCATAATACAATGAAAAAAACACTTTTATTAATGACCGCAGTCGCGCTTATGGCTGTAGGTTGCACGGAAAAAAGGGACGCCGACGAGCTGAGGGCGGAGAAACTTATGGCGAAAATGACGCTCGCCGAGAAAATCGGGCAGCTTAGCCAGTTTGTGCCGAAAAATTCGATTGTCACAGGACCTGACGGAAGCCCCGTTGACGTAAAAAATGTAATTAAAGAAGGAATGTGCGGATCCATGCTCAACGCGTGGTCGCCAAAGGAGATTATTGAATATCAAAAACTTGCCGTAGACAGTTCACGCCTCGGGATTCCTATTCTCTTCGGCCACGACATCATCCACGGATGCCGCACGACTTTCCCGGAAAACATCGGTATTTCCTGCTCGTGGGACCCTGCAATGACGGAGGAAGTCGCAAGGATTTCGGCCGCTGAAGCCACGGCATTCGGACTCGCATGGACATTTTCTCCAATGTGCGACGTCGCGATTGACCCACGCTGGGGACGTGTCTCCGAGGGCTCGGGTGAAGACCCATATCTTTCCGGACAACTCTCTGCCGCGATGGTTCGTGGCTATCAGGGAGACGACCTCTCCGCAGGCAACACCATCCTTTCATGCGTGAAGCATTTTGCGGCATACAGCGCTGCCGAGGCAGGAAGGGACTACAACACGGTGGATATGTCCGAGATGATGTTCCGTGAGCGTCACCTGCCTTCATACAAGGCTGCCATCGACGCCGGAGCACTCAGCGTGATGTCGTCTTTCAATGATTTCGACGGCATTCCGGCAAGCGGCAACAAATGGCTGCTTACAGATCTGCTGCGCGGTGAACTCGGGTTCAAGGGATTTGTCGTTTCAGACTATTGCTCGATAAACGAGATGATTAACCACCGTGTGGTGGCAGACAAGAAAGAGGCTGCTGAACTTGCGCTGAACGCCGGTCTGAATATGGATATGGTCGATGGCGACTACTACAAGTTCGCTGAGGAACTCGTCAAGGAAGGCCGCGTGAGTGAGGCTCAGATTGACAGGCTGTGCAAGGATATCCTCACCGTGAAATTCAAGCTCGGTCTCTTCGACGACCCGTTCCGCTACGGCGGTGAAGGCCGTTGGGAAAAGGAAACATGGCTTCCGGAGTATCTTGAGACCGCACGTAAGGTGGCACGCAGTTCTATGGTTCTGCTCAAGAACGAGGGAAATATCCTTCCGCTCAAGGGTAGTGAGAGGATTGCGCTCATCGGACCGGCATCCAACTCCCGTAGCGAGATGACGGGAACTTGGGCGGGATTTGCCGACTACAACAAGCCTGTAAGCTTCCTTGAAGGCTTGAAGGCAAGATTCCCGCACAACGACATCAAGTGCGAGAAGGGCTGCGACTTTTTCGACCCGATAGAGGGAGGCATCTCCAAAGCCGTTGCAGCGGCTCGTGGCGCAGATGTAGTTCTTATGACGCTCGGACTTCCTAACGCATACAGCGGAGAGGCGGCCTCAATGGCCAACATTGACATTCCTTCCGCACAGAAGGAACTCTTCAAGGCTGTGAAGGCCACAGGCAAGCCAATTGTGATTCTGCTCGTGACCGGCCGTCCTATGACCATCGCGGAGGAAAGCGACGCCGTAGCCGGACTGCTGGTAACATGGCACCCCGGCATTATGGGAGGCACGGCTCTCGCGGACATCGTTTCCGGAGACTACAATCCTTCCGGACGCCTGACGATGACCTTCCCGCTATGTCTCGGTCAGGTTCCTATCCACTACAACGCAAAGAGCACCGGACGTCCGCGCAAGACCCCTACAAACAACGCGAAGTACGTCTCACGCTACATGCGCACTCCCAACGAGCCTCTGTTTGCCTTTGGCGAAGGCTTGAGTTACACGGAGTTCGCCTATTCAGACCTTGAAGTCCTCAAGCCGGAGGCAAAGCTCGGAGAAACGGTGAAAGTGCGCGTTAAAGTCAGCAATGTCGGCAAACGCGACGGCGAGGAAGTTGCCCAGCTCTACATCCGTGACGTCATCGGCAGCCGCACCCGTCCTGACCGCGAACTGAAGGGCTTCAAAAAGATTTCCCTCAAGGCCGGTGAATCCGCAACGGTTGACTTTGACATCACTCCGGAATCCCGTTCGTTCTTCCGTGCGGACAAAACATGGGGCGAGGAAGCCGGCGATTTCGATGTTTTCATCGGACATGATTCGCACGCAAGCCTGAAGGGCACATTTACCATAGCAAAGTAAATCATTAAAGTTCAACATCGTGCACCACCTTCGGAACTTGATTCCATCGGTGGTGCGTGAATCGCGTCAACATCGGAATGAATAGGAAAATCACTGCCGCCATCGTGGCTGCGCTTTCTGTAATCAGTTGTACAGAAAAAAGCGAAGAAAACACAGGAACACGCGCTGAAGCACTTGACAGTTCGCTCTGGCAGGAGTCGGTATGGATTGCCGCGGCGGATACCCCCATCGTACAGGGAGCAATAATGGGGAACAATGAGAGGGCGGCAGACGGTGCAAGCTGGTTTGTCAGCGACTTGACCAATCCGGAGAATGTGAAAAAAGCGGTCTGGATGACTACCGGGCTTGGAGTCTATCGCATATTCATCAACGGTGTCGAAGTCGGCGAGGAATTTCTCAAACCTGGATTCACCCACTACGAGAAGACACGGTTTTCCTTCACCTACGACATCACTGAGTCGTTCAAGAAAGGCGCCGGAGATGTCAACCGTCTCTCCGCTCAGGCGACTCCGGGATGGTGGGCGGACAAAATCATAACCCCTTACGGGCATGATGGAATGATTGGCAGCAAGCCCGCCTTTCGAGGAGTTCTCCAGATCACCTTCGCAGACGGAAGAATACAGAACTTCGGAACAAACTGCACCGACTGGAAAGTTGGCGTGGCGGGGCCGGTGACTCATGCAGCCATTTTTGACGGTGAGGAATATGATGCACGCATACCTCAGGGCTATCTCACTCCGGAGAAACTCGGAGTTCCGGAGAGATTCGACGAATTCAAGGGAAACATATTCCCGTCTGACGGAGCAGAAGTCTATCTCCGCCGCGACCTTGCGCTCAGGCCGCAGGCGGCGTACGTCTGGAAGGATGTTGAGGACACGGGGGAAAAGGAATATGGTAAAGTAGTGATTGCCAAAGAATATGCTCCGGGTGAGGAAATGATCGTTAAGGCGGGCGAAAACCTCGTCATCGATTTCGGGCAGAACACCGCCGGCATCCCGGAGTTTGAGTTCAGCGCGGCCGAAGGAACGGTTTTAACCTTCCTACCTTCGGAAATCCTCAATGACGGGAACGGCGCGGTGAGCCGCGGAATGGACGGACCGGAAGGTAGCATACACAGGGAGAACCTGCGGGCGCATAAAATCGGAATACGACTCATCTATACCTTCGGAGCAGATAAGGGATATGTCACCTACCACCCGAGCAGCACTTTCTTCGGCTACCGTTACGCATCAGTCAGCGCAACAGCACCGGTTAAGATTCGCTCAATCGTGACGCTTCCTGTAAGTTCAATCACAAAAGAACTTGAAACGGGCACGCTCACAACCGGTAACGCCCTTATCAACCAATTGATTTCCAACACTGTCTGGGGACAACGTTCTAACTATCTTTCCATCCCCACCGACTGCCCACAGAGAAACGAGCGTCTCGGATGGACCGCAGACACGCAGGTTTTTGCGGAGACAGGCTCGTTCTTCGCCAACACCGACCGATTCTTCCACAAATGGACACGCGATATACGCGATACCCAGACGGAACTCGGAGGCTATCCTGGCGTTGCTCCTTACGGGCAATATGGTGCGGCCCCGACAGAAATGATGAGGGTCGGTTGGGCGGATGCCGGAGTCATCGTCCCTTGGGTGGTATGGAAACAGTTCGGAGACAATTCTATTGTTGATGAAAACTGGGAAGCGATGGAAAGGTTCATGAATCATGTGAATGAAACGAAATATGATCATGCGGCACTCGCAGCGGAAAACGGCAACGACCAATATGCGGACTGGCTCAGCTACGAGGCTCTTGAAAGCCACGCTCCCAAGTTCGACAAGGACGCTTCAGGAAAAAGGACGCTGAAGAAGGACTATGACGAGTACTGGGACTATCTCGGGGCAAGCTATTGGGCTATTGACGCTGCAATGATGCGCGACATGGCAAAGGCCACCGGGCGCGATTGGAAAGCATACGAGGCAATGGCAACCGACGCTGTGGCCTACCTCCGGGAGAACTTCCTCATATCAGACGGCAGCTTCCGTAACGCCGTATTCAACACGATGCAGACTCCGGCGCTCTTCGCCCTAAAGAACGGCCTTGTCGAGGGGCAGGCCAAGGAGAACATGACCGCGCGTCTCAGAAGGAACTTCGAGACGCACGACATGTGCCTCCAAACGGGCTTCCTCGGCACATCCATCCTGATGCCAACCCTCTCGGAGAACGGAATGGACGACATAGCCTGGAACCTGCTCTTCCAAAGGAAGAATCCGAGCTGGCTCTACTCCGTCGATAACGGGGCAACCACAATCTGGGAGCGCTGGAACAGCTACACCATCGAGAGCGGAATGGGACCCAAGGGCATGAACAGCTTCAATCACTACGCCTACGGATGCGTCTGCGAATGGCTCTGGAAGACCGCCGCAGGCATCGCGGCCGACACCGAGGCTCCGGGATTCAGGCACATCATCATGAAGCCAGTCCCTGACCGCCGTCTCGGCTTCTTGAAGGCCTCCTACAAATCCGCCGCCGGGCTCATCACAAGCGAATGGAAATACGACGGAGACATCTGGAAATGGCATTTCAGCATCCCCGAAGGCAGCACCGCCATAGTCTTCCTCCCAGATGGCAGTGCTCCTAAGAAATACGTCTCCGGCAGCCACAGCGTCAAACTTACGCTCGGCAAATAGAAAGACATAAAATTCAAATTAGTTTTTCATCGATAAAAATAATATCGAAGAAATGCTACTCCACGGGATTCTCGCCGCGTTCGATGTGACGTTTGCGGACCAGGGCTTCGAGGAGATAGTAGTCGGCGTAGTTGAGCGGAACGTCGATGCTGCCGCCGTGAGGGATGCTGCCCACCGAGTGCTGGAGAAGGAAGCCGCCATTCGTGCCGAGTTCGGCGCGGTAAGGGGCTGCAGAAAGGGAGGTGAGAATCTTGTCTGCGGTCTTGAGGTAGTTGCTGTCCTTAGTGTACTGCCAGAGTTCATAGAGGGCAGATGCCATGATTGCGCCGGCAGAGGCGTCTCTTTGATTCACGTACTTTTCATACGCCGGCGTCACCTTGGCATATTCCGCGGCGTCATAATCCCAAAGCGGGACGAAATCCTCCGGCATATTCTTCTCATTGACAAGAAAGTCGGCGATATGCTTGGCCTGCTCAAGATAGCGCGGCTCTTTCGTGTAGCGGTAGGTGGCGGTGTAGCCGTAGAGCGCCCAAGACTGGCCTCTTGACCAGCGGGACTCGTCGCCTGCGCCCTGTGCGGTCTCGCGGCTGCGGACAGCGCCTGTCTCAGGGTCGTAGTCAACAACATGGTAGCTGCTGTAGTCGCTGCGGAAATGGTTTTCAAGCGTCTTGTCGGCGTGAGTTATCGCGATGTCGCGGAATGTCGGGTCTCCGGAAATCTCGCTTGCGCGGAAAAGGAGTTCGAGGTTCATCATGTTGTCTATGATTACCGGGCACTTCCAGCCCCTCTCCTTCTGCCAACCTCCGGTGACGTTCCAGGACTGGATGATGCCGGCGTTCGGGCGAAAACGGGTGGCGAGAGACTTCGCGGTGTTGACAACGACCGTGTCATATCCGGGGATATTCTTGAGCCTGAGCCCGTTGCCGAAGCTGTCGTAGACCATGAAACCGACGTCGTGGTGGGAAGTGAAATACTGAAGGTCTCTCAGTGCTTCGGTCTGCTTCCGGGCATGAACCGCATAGTCCTCGTTGCCGGTGAGTTCATACATATACCACATCGTCCCGGCAAAGAATCCGCTGACCCAATCCCTCATCGGAACGAAAACCACCTTGCCGTCCTTGACGGTCGAAGGAAATCTGACTGTGTCGCCTTCTTCCGATTCGGCGATGAGCCCGGCAAGTTGCTTCTCTGCAAAGCTGATGTTGTCGTTCACGATGTCATTCTTCGGAGTGCAGGCAAAAACGGCCGAGGCAAGAAGAGCGAGTCCCAAAAGTTTCTTTCTCATAATAAATCAGTTTATGTTATCAAGTTATGAATATATCGTCGAATCAGCAGGCCTTATGCAAAGAAAGGCCGGCTAATAAGCAATTAGCCGGCCTTCTGACCCTGCGGTGAGAGGGGGATTCGAACCCCCGGAACCCAATCGAGTTCGGCAGTTTAGCAAACTGCTGGTTTCAGCCACTCACCCATCTCACCAGTTGTTGTACCAATCTGTTCCGCAAAGGGACGACAAAGGTACAACAAAATAATTGCTTTAACAAATTTTTCGGGATTTCTCCAGAATTTCCGAGAAATCCCGAAAAATTTCAATGATTTCCTATCGGTTGTCGGTATCTACCATACAACGTACTGCGAGACCCTGTGCCCTATTGGCCGTGAAGGTCTTCTTACCGTCTTTGTCACCGTCTGCTCCACCGTAGCCTGCTGAGAAATAGCAGTGCTGAAGGACATATCCCTGATTGCCGACAGGCGAATTGGACCAGTAGAGAGCTCCGGCATTATTGTTAGAATTTGTACGATTGCCCCAACTTCCATTTGAGCCCCAATGCGCTCCGATGTAAATCCAATAATCACTTACGCCTCCCTCTACAGGAATCTCCACAACGGAAGCAATTTTTGGAAACAAGATATCGTCTTTAGGAGTAACGTCAGCGTGATTATTCTCATTGCGCTTTCCGTATTTGATCACGTAATCAATAACCTCTCCTGATGCGACGCGATAGCCTGCAGGACACGGGTCATAGACAGTCTTGCCCATATCATTATTCTTGTCGTAGAAGTCTTCAGTGTCATTGCCGCCCCAAAGATTGCGGAACTCTCCGACATACCAGTTGCCATTTGAGTTCCAGCCGTCTCCCTTTGCGTAGCCCCACTTGATGAAAGGCTTTGCAAGAGCGGCCTTGAGAGTGGTTTCAGCCGTCACAAGGGCACCATCGTAGTGTGTCTGCTTGCTGTTCGACCACATTAGAGGAGAAGGGCGTCCCCACTGGAAATATGCGCCCCAGTCACCCTTTGCAGGGATTATCTCCTTTGTAGAAGGCCTCTTCGCACCGAGGTTGCGGTCCATCACGGACTTGCCGATACCAGGATATGCGTTGGCCTTAGGCTCCTCGCCAGGCTCATAAGAGTTAATCATATACGCCCAAAGAAGATTGTAGTCCTTGTCATAAATTGCTACCGTACCCCAAGCGGAACTTCCGCAACCCTTTGACGTCGGAGCCATCTCCACAGTGACCTCATAGTTGTCGCTCACAGGAGTGGTAGGCTTGTCGTTGTAGATAGCTGTGCCGTCAGAAAGACGGATGAGACCATTGGCTCCGACATCTCCAGAAGAGAGGAGGCCCACATACTTAGGCTCGGCAACCTGAGAGAAGTCACCGCGAGCCTTCACCTCGAATGTCACCTGATTCCAATTGCCATCCGCGCTGCGCTCAACGAAATAGGTATTCTGCGCACCATAGCACCAACCGTTCACGAGATTTCTCTTCTCCACAGGCTCATACCACGCAAATGCGTTGTTTGAAGCATTGACAGAGCCGAGATCAATTGTGGTCATTGTTCCGGCGGCGAGTTTACCCTTCTTTGAAAGTTCTACAGGAATGCTGACAGTCTCTTTCTTGTCATTGACAAAGGTGACTACTGCATAGACAGTTGCGGAAGTAAGATCCGCGCCCGGAAGGAGAGTGAGGTAGAGTTCCTGCTTGCCGGAGCCTATAGCCTGGAACTTGGCGCCATCGGCGAGGGAAACCTTGGCAGACGACTTTGTTGCGCCCTTTACGGCCTCTATCGTGCTGCTTGCAACGTCAAAAGTGTAGTCTCCGGCGAGAACTGCCTCTCCAGCAACGTCGTAGAGCTGGACTGACTTAAGCATGTAGGCCGAATAGTCCGTCGATGCAACGACAAAGCGGAGATATGACATCGCGTGAGTGAGCGAGAAGTTTATCTTCTTGGTGTCGGCGGCAACCTTTGCGACTCCGTAGGCAAATCCGTTCTTTCCGATTTCCTTGTCGCTGACTTCAGACTGGGTCTGGAGGTCCGAAACGGTCAAGTGAATCTTGACGTCGTCGACGTTGATGTCGGTCGTCGGGGTGTACGGATAGTAAACAAGGAAGTCATCGCTGCCTGACTCAGGAAGCTGAAGTCCGGGAACCTCCTCAGAAACAGGCTCTTCAGGGATGAAGACTCCGTTTGTAGCTCCGATGGAGCTGCGGAGAAGGTTTGCCTTGTAGTTAATGTTGGTGGTCGTTCCCGCAACGGTGAATATTCCTATTGCGTCATCCTTCGACCACACGAGCTTGTTCGTAGGAGCCTCGGCATCGGTGAAGGCTGTCTTGGTCTCAGCCCACGCGAAACCGCCCTCAAGCGTGACAGCTGGCTGAGTAGACGTTCCGACAGTCTCCGTAAGTTCATTTGTGCAGGCTGCCATCGCAAGGGCGGCAGTGCAGAGAATCATTATCCTTTTCATAAATGTTCTTTCTTTTTAGAAGTTAAACAGAACTACCAGCGGTCATTGGTGATTTCGCCGGCTCCGGCAGTGTCACCGATGGCGTTGTCCGGAACAATGGTGGTGAACACCTTTGAAGCGGTGCTTACAACGGTAAAGTTGGCGTCAAATGCCACGGCGGCAGTGAAGTACTCGGTCACAGGAGCGAGTTCCGTAACCTTGGAAGAATACGGAGTTCCGACAGCGGAACCCTTTGATGCATACTTTGCAACGGCAGCCTGGTCATTCACGTCAAAGTCGAGAGACTCTACCGGGACAGGTTCCGTGAAGCGTACCATCTGCGGAGCCGCTCCCGTCACGGAAACACTGACTGTAGCCGATGTCGCAGTGATGTCAGTAACATCCACCGTAACCACAGTGGGATCTTCCTTCTGCTCTTTCTTGCAGGAGGTTAGCGCAAATGTTCCTAAGAACATCGCAAGCATGCTTAAGAAAAAGAATCTTTTCATAAACCTAATGTTGTTATTAAAATGAGTTTAGTTAATATCAATAAATCATCGCGCCCTATAGGGACGGAGTCAGTTTTGTCGTGAACGTGACGGTTGTTCCCTTCGGAACGGTAGCCGTAAATCCGGCGACAGTGTAACCGGTGCAAGGCGTATCCCAGGAATTGCTGCCCTTGGCCGCCCATGTCGTGTAGGAGACAGGGACGGATGAGTCTGAAGAAGTCGCCTTCAGATACATCGTCTTGCCCTTCTGCGTAAGCGTCTCGGAGTCTGAGCCGACGGAAACAGTCGCCGGAGTCATCATCCTCCACTCCACGGCCGCGTCGAGGCTCGCCTTTGCCGTGATTTCGTCAATCACATAGAGTTCGCCATCAACAATCTTGAATGTCCTGCGGGCAGACTCCACCTGTTTTGAAAGCGGACCGGTCAGGTCAAGCACGGCAGTAGTCCCCGAAGCCTCAACAACCGTTGCCGCCTTTGCCACCAGATGGTCGGAATCGTTGACAGTCAAGGTGCTGTGCGCCCTATTGTTGAGCCTCCACACCTGCCAGCGAAGAGAATTCTGACCCATGCTCCAGAAACTTCCGCCCGCAGCCTTGAGGGCATTCTCAACCCTGGCGTAGGATTCCCTCTGCACATCCTCCGACCAGCGAAGCCCGAGAGCGTCATAGACAAAGGAGCCGGCATCCATGTGGCCGTGGCTGGAGTTCGCCTGGCCTCCCTTCAGTCCGAGATAGCGGTCCGTGTCGGAATTTGTCCAGTCGGTGCGCATCAGCACGACCGGAACTTCTCCGCCACCGGAATAGAGGTTGACATTCTCCCCTTCGGAAACTGTGTCGAGATTTTCGATGTCGTTGGCACAGGCAATGGCCATAGGAAGCAGACGAATCTCGTCGCAGGTTGTCGTGTAGCCACCGCCATTAAGAAGCGCCAGTTCGTTCTTGAGCAGGGCCGTATTGGTATAATGCTTTGCAAACCACCACATTCCCATCTTGGGAACGGCATACGAACCGGTTGAATCGCCATAGCAGTATGTACGGTTACCGATGCCGGTCATCATAAGCATCCACTGCGGAGTCTTGGCAAGTCCGGCCGACGCATCCATTCCGAAGATCTGGCCGAAAGAATTCTCAAGCAGGGTGAAAATCACGCCCTGATAGCCGGTGCCATATCCCCAATAGGAATACCCTTCGGGATAGACTCCATCCGGGTCATAAATGGCCTTTACCATGTCGCCGTTGTTCTTTATGCAGTCGTTGAGCAGCCCGCCGCTTGCGCTCTTCTCCTTGCCGTAGATAGCGATGGCCGCCGCGATGGAGCCTCCGTAGCAGACCTGATTCCAGTTGCCTGCGGAGGTGTTGGACCAATGGCTACGGGCATTGATGATGTCGTTGTTGAGCAGAGCCTTACGCGCACTGACACGGAGGTCGTAGTCGAGGCTGTAGTAGAGCCAGTCATAGCCGAGAGCCACAGCAAATGCCATTTCGGATGTATCGAGAAAATGACGGCTCTGGTTCCAGTCCGTGAAGGCAATGACGGTCTTCATGTCCGAGACGGCCTTTTCCAGATATCTCGACTGCCCTGTCATCCTGTAGGCGTATGCGCAAGAGCCTATCCTCTTGAGCGCGAGCTGCGACTTGTCGAGTATGCGTTTGCCGGCGGCATCCAGCTGATAGACAATTTGGGTGTTGTCAGCCACGGATTCGTTGGCCACATCCATAAGCAACTTATGCAGTTTGTACAGTGTCTTGTTCTGGAAACGGTTATTAAGAGCTTTTTCCTTAAGACGGTCGAAATCCGCCCTGTTCATAAGCACACGCGGATGCCCCATCTTTTCGAGGGCGGCGAGGTCTGCCGTTCCGGCAGGATTTGCCACAGTCGCATCAGGCTCCTCAACAAAGCCGTCCGGCACTTTATCAAAGTCTCCGCTGTCCGGCGTCGGTTCCGGTTCGGGCTCCGGCTCCGGTTCAGGAGTCGGGTCTACAGGTTTTTCAACCGGTTCCTCCGTCTTGCATGACTGCACCGCGTACGCCGTTCCCGACAGAAGCAGCACAGAAAGCGTCATTGATATAAGTCTCTTAATCATATAAATCGTTAACTATGAAATAATTAGAAATTTCTTAATAAAGCCATCCATCCCTGCGTATGAGGTTCGGGTTCTTCTGAGCTTCACGGTCGGAAATGGACCAAGGCCACATCGTGTCAGTGTAGTACCACTTGTATTCGTACTGCATGTCACCCCAAACATTTGTTCCTCCGTGCACATCCTTTCCTTGGAATTTGGAGTCTTTGTAGGTGCCCCAACGAATTTCGTCAAAGTAGTTCACTCCTTCCTCACAAAGTTCGATGCGGGTCTCATAGCGGATTGCCTCAAGCATTGCCTCCTTTCCCGAAGCCGCCACGCCCGGCATTCCGGCGCGGCTGCGCACCTGATCTACAAGCGCCTTTGCATCTCCTTCCCGTCCCAGATGGACAAGAGCCTCAGCCCTCTGGAGAAGAACCTGGGTGAAGCGCACGAGCGGCCAGTCATAACCGCAGCGCTGACGCCCCTGAGTACCTCCAGGGAGGGAATCGTCAAGAACATTATATTTTTTCCACACATAGAACAGCGTGTTCCTGTAGCACACGTAGAGATCGGTCTCAGACTTGGTGTTGTCCTGCACGGAAACAGGCCAACGGAGGACTTTCTTCAGAACCTTCTGAGGCTCGCTATAAGGAGAGTAGGAGTCGAGCCTCTGATATGGGGTTATGACAGCCTGCTCAAGGCGAGGGTCGCGGTTTTCGTAGGCTTTGCGGATGCGTGCCTCGTTGCCGGAGTTGAGATAGTATTTGTCCCAATTGTCCTGCCCGATGCGCTTGATGCACTCTTCCTTGCGGGTACGGAGTTCCGTATAGACAAGTTTCTCTGAATTTAACCTTGCTATCTCCTCCTCTTCCGTCGCATTTTTGATAAGTGCATCATATTCCTCAACTTTCGCTTCCACATCGTTCATCCCGTCACGAATGAAGAACACCTCTCTTGCCGCCACGTCCATCGCGTCCCAGTCTTCAAGTCCCTTGACCTCCGACCAACGGAAAGGCGTTCCGTCAGCCTTCTGGAATGTGTTGACAAAATCAGCCGAAGGCTTGAGCTGCTGCCAGCCGATGTACTGGTCTGTACAGCCGATGACCTGCTGCCAATTGTGGCAGAATCCCGGATCTGTAGTGAACTGGAGCGGGAAAATCATCTCCTTTGACTTCTCGTTTTTCTCCGTAAAGAAGTCGCCCCACTTGCCCTGCCAGAGTCCGTAGCCGCATTCCTCGACTTTCGCGAAGTCAGCCTCCGCAAGAGTATAGTACTCAGTCTCAGACAGTTTCACGTCTGAAGGGTCGGTAATAATGCCAGACTTGAAAGGATGATTGACGCCGTCCGGAACAATCGCAGCCAGCCACATATAGGCCATTCCGCGAAGAGAGTAGGCAAGGCCCTTTGACGGCCGCCCGTAATTGGATGTAAGTGTATTGTTGGGACAGTATGCGTTCTCTATCGCGAAGGTGCAATCATCGATGACTGCCTGCCATACCTGCACGAATGAAGACTGCACACGGTTGCACTCCTCGTTCGTGACCGGTTCGAGATAGAGCGGAACGCCGCCATAAATCATGTTCAGACGGGAATATGCCCACGCCCTCAAAAGCCTCGCTTCACAGAGGTAGCGGTTGTACTTTTCTTCCGAAAGTCCGGCCCGTCCGAGATTGGCGACAGCATCGTTGCAGTCGTGCACAAGACGGAAAATAATCTGCCATTCGAGCCTTCCCTGGAAATCCATCGCCTGTTTGGTCGAGCGGTAGAGGTACTGCAGCGGATAGTTCGTCGAATACTCGTCCGAAGTGAACCCGTTTCCTTCCATTCCCGTCCTGTTCAGTCCGTCGTAGTCTTCCATACGAATCTGTGTCCTCGTGAGGTTGGTCTTGTAGAGAGGGTAATATATTCCCGCCATGCCAGCGTCTGCCTTAGACTCGTCCGTCCACATATTTCCGGTGGAAACGGCGTCCGTCCTCACGGTGTCGAGGAATCCGGAGCATGATGCGGCCGCGAGTGAAGCGGCAGCAATAAGTATAGTCAAATTTATCTTTTTCATATCCATATTCTTTTACACACCATACATTTAGAATGAAATCTGCGCTCCGAGGCTCACGCTGCGCATGAGAGGATAGCCGATTGTCGTGCCGATTTCAGGGTCGAGACCCGGGTATTTAGTGATTGTGAAGAGGTTCTCCGCAGAGATGAATACGCGGAATTTCTGCATTGCAATCTTGCGGCTGATGTTCTGCGGAAGCGTGTAGCCTATCTGGACATTCTTGAGCTTCACGTAGTCGCCGCGATATTCACGGAAGTCGCTCGTCATCGCATTGCTGAAATCGTCGTTGAGAGTGAGACGCGGATTCTTGCCGTGGATGTTGGTGCGGCTGTCGGTGAGATTGTCCGGGTCGTAGAAATAGTGGTCGGCAGCGATGTGACGGGCGATGCCGTGTCCGTTAGTAACCTTTGTCGTGTTGTAGTACTGCGTGCCCCAGTTGAGCCAGAATCCGAACGCCCCGGAGAATACCGCCGAGAAGTCGATGCCCTTCCATGAAAGGTTGAGGCTGAGTCCGGCGTTGACGAGCGGGTTGTTGGTGTGTCCGTTGAGAACCTGGTCGTTGGAGTCGCCGTAGTTCTTGTCGCCGTTGACGTCCTGATAGAGGAGGTCTCCATACCAGAGCTGGTCCTTGCCGACCTTCTTCACCCCACGGAACGAGTAGCCGGCGTCAATCATGGCCTTGACCCATGCCATGTCGGCCTCGGTACGTATCATTCCGTCCTTCGGTCCGGCGTTCACGTCAACCTCGCCTCCGGTGTAGCCACGGCCGCTGCCCTTATAGACCTGATAGAGGAGATGTTCCCCGTAGACGTGTCCTTCGAGAATCTTCGCGGTGTTGCTGCCCTGCGAAACCTGTGCAAGGTTGTTCACATAGACCCTCTTGCCGTCCACCTCTGTCCAGTACTGCTGGAGCTGTCCCTGATATTTCGTGACGATGCCTTTGTTGTAGCCGAGATTGAGACTGATTCCGTAACGGAAATCTTTGCCGATGGTGTTGTTGTGCGCGAGAGTGAGCTCGAAACCGGTGTTGCGAACGGCCGCGAGGTTGGCGTAGGCACCGGTGATGTTGCCCATCGTCTCATAGACGGTAGGACGATAGAGAATGCCGCTGGTGTTCTTCACGTAGAAGTCCATCTCGGCGGTGAGAATGTTGTCGAATATTCCGAAGTCGAGTCCTACATTGGTCGTGTAGGTCGTCTCCCATTCGAGGTTTTCATTACCTAACTCCTTCTGTACAAAGCCTGTAGTTCCTGCCCCCCCCGTCACGATTTTTACGGACTGGTAGGTGCTTTGCCATGAGTAGTTACCAACGTTGTTGTTACCCGTGATTCCCCATGAAGCCCTGAGCTTGAGGTTGCTCAACCATGTTGCCTCCCGCATGAATTCCTCCTGATTGATTCTCCATCCTGCAGAGAAGGACGGGAAGAAGCCCCACCTGCTCTTGGGAGAGAAGCGCGATGAGCCGTCCGCACGGAAGTTTGCCTCCACGAGGTAGCGGCTGTCGTATGCGTAGTTGACCCTTCCGAACCACGACATGAGCGACCACTCCGCGGTGGAGGAGGAGGAAGAGTCATAGTCCGTGTATTTATCCATCTCGGAGATAGACCAGTCTGCCGCACCCTTCTTGCTGACGCTGAACGCACGCTGCTTGTAGTAGTTTGTGGTGAAACCGGCAAGAGCCCCCACCTCGTGCTTTTCCGCGAATGTATTGTTGTAGCGGAGCAGCATCTCGGTGTTGATGCGGTAGTTCATACTGTATGAATTCGAGTTGTTCGCGTTGGCGAGATTGGACTCGCTGAAACGGGTGTCGTTCATATAGTTCCACATCCCGTTTTTCCTGGCGTAACTGTTCTGATCCGTATAAATCTGCGCATAGTTGCCTGTTGCCTCGAACGTCAGACCTTTGTAGAGGTTCACGACTCCGTAGAGAGAGGCATTCATCCTGTAGGTCGTCTTGTGTCCCGCAGGACCGGCCATTTGGGCGAAGATGTTGTTTGCGGATGTAGACTCCTCAGTGGCCACGGCCCGTCCCCACTTGTCAGGCTCGCCCGGATAGACTCCCGGAGTCGTCTGGTAGATGTAGCTGAAGGCGTTCTTCACGTTTGCGAGACCATAGTCCTGCTTCTGCCCGAAAATACGCGCTCCCATAGTGAGCCAGTTCGTCACCTTCGCTTCTACATTGGTCCTGATGTTGAACTTGCTTGTGCCGGAGTCAATTTCCTTGAAGCGGGTCATCACTCCGTTGTTGTCAAGATAGCCCAGAGAAACGAGATACCTGACCTTTTCGCTGCTTCCCTGCACCGAGACGTTGTGCTCCTGCGAGAATCCTGTGGAGAAAAGCTCCTTGAACCAGTCGGTGTTCGGATAGGCAATGCTGTTCTTCACGCCGTATTCGTTGACACCGTCCGGATTTGCCTGAGCCGCCTTCCAAGCCGCGATGGTCGAATCCGAGAAGATGTGTGCCTGATCCACGTTGTCGGCAGCCTCGTTCACGAGATCCATGTGAGTGGCATAGTCACTGAGCCAGCCTATCTTGTTGTATGGAGTCTGCATCACTGCCTGCACCGAGTAGGTCACGCTCGCCTTGCCGGAGCCTTTTTTGGTAGTGATGAGAATAACTCCGTTTGCCGCACGAGAACCGTAGATTGCAGTAGACGACGCATCCTTGAGCACCGTCACACTCTCGATGTCGGCAGGATTGACATCATCCATGCTCCACTCCACGCCGTCCACGAGAACGAGAGGGCTGTTGTTGTTGAGAGTCGTGTTTCCCCTGATGCGGAGACTCGCACTGTCCTCTCCCGGCTGGCCTGAAGTCTGACGGACCTGAAGTCCGGCAGAAAGTCCGGCGAGCGCAGAGGATGTGGTCATCGCAGGGCGGCTCTCGATGGCATCGTTGAAGTTGATCTGGGTCACTGAGCCGGTGAGGTTGCCCTTCTTCTGAACGCCGTAGCCGACGACAACAACCTCGTCAAGCAGCTGCGTATCCTCCTTCATGATGATGTTGATTACAGAACGGCCGCCGACTTGCTCGCGGACCGTAATGAAGCCGAGGCAAGAGACCTCAATCCCGTCGACCGAAGACGGAGCGGCATTGACTGTCCATGCGCCGTTCTCGTCGGTGACTGCTGCATCTGCCTTACCGCCATCAGGCAGTACCACAACGCCCGGAAGCGGCTTACCGTCTTCCGAAACGACAGTACCCTTGATGACTTGACTATTCTGTGCCGACATGGAAATTGCGGAAGCCGCAAGAGCCGACACCACTAAAAGAAACAAGCTGTTTTTGAACTTCATATTGGTTACATAGTTTTTACTTTTGCAAAATTCGCAAATATGCTTGTCTTGCACTATCAGTTTTTAGGCATAGTATTTCATTTTTTAAGCACAGACGGCGTGCATTCTTCCATTGCGGAAATTTAAACGGATTCTTTGTCAATCGGGACACTTTTTATTATTAGATTTGCATACAGACCTCTATATTATTAGATTTGCATACAGACCAATAACATGCGCAACACGGACAGAATATACGGAACAATAGCGGCGGTCTTCCTCCTCGCGGGAAGTCTCATGAACGCCGTCTCTGCAGCGATTCCATGCAGGAGCTACGACGTGAGGGACGGGCTCTCGGAAAACAGCGTTCGCTGCATAATGCAGGACAGGAAAGGCTACATGTGGTTCGGGACCAAGGACGGTCTGAGCCGCTACAACGGAAGGGAATTCAAAGTCTACGGAAACCGGTCCGACGCCAGACAGCTCAATGTCGAATTTCTCATCGAGCACACAGACGGGGACAAGGTCTGGATTGCCTCCAGAAACTCCCTCGAACTGCTCGACGTTGAAACAGGAAGGCTCACCCAAAAGGATTTGAGCAAATTCGGTATATGCAAGAGTTTCAGAACGCTCTGTTACGACAGCGAGGGAAGGCTCTGGGTCGGCTCCAACGAGGGACTTGCTGTCATCGGACCCGCTCATGGGGCGGATGCTGCGGAATATGAGGTCGTGGCCGTCTACAAGCACGTTGAGGGAGATCCGCGCACCCTTCCTTCCGACAATGTGGGGTCGTTGCTCTGCGACAGGGGCGGCAATGTGTGGATTGGCACAGAAAATGGCATTGTACGCCAGCCAAAGGGTAGCGACACACTGGTGCCGGTGGATACGGGAAGCGGGCGGAGGGAGCATTTCCTCTGCATCAGCGAGGACGAGAACGGCATCATCTGGGCCGGAACATGGGATGACGGGATGTACAGCATAAACCCGAAGGACGGGAGCGTACACAACTACCTCTCGCCATACGGGAGAAAGAAGGACGCCGTGCCGCTGATACGATGGCTGCATCACAATGACCGCGCGACCATCATCATCTGTTCCAATTCCGGACTCTTCGAATATGACCGCAACACCGGGAAGCTCAAGCGGATGGAACTTTCGGAAGGGCTTCCCAACGACAGTTTCTACTCATGCCTCAAGGACCACGAGGGAGGACTGTGGATCGGGACCTATTTCAACGGAGTCCTGTACATTTCCCCGAAGGCTGCAGAAATCGAGCTCTACCGTCCGGATCCGAACAGCCCGTTATCCGGCACTGCCGTAAGCGAGTTCTGCCGCTGCGGAGAGGACAGGCTTTGGGTCGGGACCGAGAACGGAGGGTTAAGCCTTCTCGACAGGACAACCGGGAAGTTCGTTCCCATACGCTGGCACGACAACAACGACAACATCCATGCGCTCTGCCAAAAGGGTGAGGATCTTTGGGTGGCGACATTCTCGTCGGGACTCAAACGCATAAATCTCCGGACCGGCGCCGTCTCCCGATACTACATGACACAAGGCAATGTTCCTGACAGCGAGAACGCCGTGTACTCCCTTTACCACAGCGAAAAGGACGGACGCGACTGCCTCTATGTCGGAACAAAGCGAGGATGCAGCGTGTATGACTACAAGACAGGCAAGATGACCCCTGTCCCGGAGCTTGAGGGCTACATGATTTACGACATGCTTGAGGACTACACCGGCAAGATGTGGTTCAGCTGCCATGGCTACGGACTATACTGCCACGACAGATACACCGGTCAGTGGAAACGCTACCGCTGCGACCCCGAAGACAAAGGCAGCCTGTGCAGCGACAGAATCATAGACATCTACAGCGACGCGAAGGGACAACTGTGGTTATGCTCCGAGGGAAACGGGGTTTGCAGATATGACTATGGGACAGACTCATTCGTCGTCCCTCCAGTAGCCTCCCCTGACGGAAAACTGCCGAGCAGTGTCATATTCGGAATTCTGGACGACAGCTACGGACATCTCTGGATGAGTTCAAACGCCGGAATAATACGTCTGGATCCAAAGACCGGAGACTATAGGCTCTACACCTATGAAGACGGTCTACAGAGCAACCAGTTCAACTTCAAGTCGAGTTTCAAGACTGATGACGGAAAATTTTGGTTCGGCGGCGTCGACGGCTTCAACGCATTCTTTCCTGAGGATATAAAGGACAACAGCGTGGCTCCAAGAGTCACTGCATCAGTGAGATACCATGGACAGACATTTTTCGGAAAGGACGTCACCATTCCGAGCGGAATCGGCAACTTTTCCATAGACTTCGACTGCCTCAGCTACGTGTCTCCGCAAAAGACTGTCTTCGAATACCGTTTCGACAAGGATGCTGACTGGACAAAGACCGGACAGGCCTCAGTCTCGTTCGCGGACCTCAAGCCCGGGAAATACACATTCCTGCTGAGAGCAGTCAATTCGGACGGCTACGTGAGCGTGGACGACTGCGCCATCAGGCTGAAAATCAACGAGCCGTGGTATAGAAGCATAGCGGCGATATGTCTCTATGTCCTGCTTCTGGCCGCTGCCACGGCATTCGGAGTCTACACCTATCTGAAGATACGCAGCAAGGAAGAGGCTCGCAGGATTGAGGATATGAAACTGCGCAGCGAGAAAGAATCCTACAATGCCAAGATTCAGTTCTTCACGCAAATAGCGCACGAAATCAAGACTCCGGTGACGCTCATCAAGGCTCCTCTTGAGATTGTGATGGAGCACCGTACCTGGGACAGCGAGACAGAGGAAAACCTCGGCATAATCGAGGCCAACACGACCAGACTCGCGGAGCTCACAAACCAGCTGCTCGATTTCAAGAAAATCAGCAACGAGGGCTATCTCCTGCACCTGACAGCGGTGAATCTGATTCCGGTCATCGAGGATGTCCTGCGCAGGTTCAGGACACCTTCCGGCAAGGCAGTGGACATAAGGTTCTCAAGCGCTGACAAGGGGAAGGGATATTTCGGAATGTTCGACCCCGACGCCGTGTCAAAGATTCTCAGCAACCTTGTCGAAAACGCGGTGAAATACACAAAGGACAAGATTGAGGTCGAGCTGCACGACGAAACGGGACACGATGGGCAACAGATGCTGATGCTGTCGGTCAGCAATAACGGCCCGGCCATCCCGAAAGAGGAGGCGAGAAAGATTTTCGACACTTTCTATCAGGTGGACAACGGCAGCGGAAAAGACAGGAAACCGGGATTCGGCATAGGGTTGTCGCTCGTAAGCCTGCTTGCAGACAAGTCCGGAGGCAGGGCATACGTGGACACGGACTGCACCGATGGGTGCCGGTTCTGTGTCGAACTGCCGTGGGTGAAGGCTGATAGCACCGAGGCCCTGCCGCAGGAAGAGGAGGCGGAGGTGAAGTCAACAGACTCAGAGCAAGAAAGCAAGATCACGCTTCTTGTGGTGGAGGACAACACCGACATACTCTCATTCATCGCCGGGCAGCTCAAGTCGTCCTTCCGCATACTCAAGGCCACCGATGGAAAGAAAGCGATTGCCAAACTCGAAAAACACAATGTAGACATCATTGTCTCCGACATCGCAATGCCGAATATGGACGGATTTGAACTTCTCAAGGAAGTGCGAGAGAACCCGATGACCTCACACATCCCGTTCGTCCTCCTTTCTGCCGAATCATCCGTCGAGTCGAAGATTCGCGGACTCGACTCGGGAGCGGACGCCTACATCGAGAAGCCGTTTTCTATCAGTCATTTCAAGGCGGTGATAGACAGCATCATAAACAACCGAAGAGTGCTTATGGAGAAGTTCGCGTCGTCTCCGGAAGAAAGCCTCAACTTCTCGAAATACGGAACTCTTGACATAGAATGGCTGTCGAAGGCGGACGCAATCATAGGCGCGAACCTGTCCTCAATTGACTTTTCCGTCCAACAGCTCGCGGACGGGATGTTCGTCAGCCGGAGCAACCTCCAGCGCAAGATGAAGTCACTCACGGGAATGGCTCCTAACGAATACATAAAGCTGTTCAGGCTGAAGAAGGCGGCCGGTCTGCTGATTTCAGACAACTACCGAATCAACGAAGTCTGCTATATGTGCGGATTCAACACTCCTTCCTATTTCACGTCATGCTTCTTCAAGCAGTTCGGCATACTTCCAAAGGAGTTCGTGGCACTGCATAAGGCTCAGAGCGAGGAAGGTCAGTCCTGCCCGACGGCCGACGGAAGAGGCTCGGAAACAACCCCTCCACTGGTGCAGAAATAGATTCCGGGATTTGAGAAGATGTGCCGCCCGCCGTCGAATGAATATGTCCCGGCCTTATGCACGATGACATAGATCTCTCCCCTATAGGACAAGGCCTGGCAGCTGTCGTCGTTGCGGAGAATCTGCGGAAGGACGGCTTTCGACGATTTCCCGCAGATTCCGGTGGAGGCCTTCACGAATGTCTTTCCCGAGGCGTATGCCTTTGCGAAAGCCTTTGTGGCCGCTGCATCCCGACATGGAAGCACGGCGTATGCGTATGAGGATGTCACGTCCGCCGGATGCTCAAACCAGCATTTGAACACGCGTCCGCTGTCCACCTGAGTGTACATCGGAGCCATGTTCGCCCAACTTCCTTTTTGTAGCGACGTCTCAACCCGAAACGGGAATCCCTCAAGCGCGACATATCCTCTCCCGTCATGCCACACCCACTCCGTGCTGCCGTGTTTTCTCGAACGGAATGCACCGGAGAGAGGCTCCCCTACGAGACGATTCTGTTCAACCGCCGTGGTGATGCGGCTGATTTCACTGCGAGAAGAACGTATGTCCGACCCGAGCGACACCACGATGTCGTCAAAAAAGAAGTCAGACTTGAAGGCATGAAGCCCGTGGCGGTCAAGTTCCATTGTCGTGACCATTGTCCCACCATCGGAAAGTCCTCCGACGTGCCCGGTGTTGTTTTGTTTGTCTTCACGGCCATCATCGGTGCGCAGCGTGGTGCCGTCATCATAGGCGGTGACGCCGGGCAGCATCCTCCAGTCCCAATAAGGAAAGATGTTCTCATATTCCCGCCCGGACTGCATCATTATGATGGTTCCGTCGGCCGAAAACTGCGCCAGGAGATTCTCGGCGTTGATAAATTCGTAGCCGATTGTCCGTTCGGACTGCATACGCACCGAGGCATACCAATCCTTTGCGCGATAGACTCCGAAGTCGGAACGCGGATAGTACCGTGCGCCGACCAGTTCGTTTTCATAAAGTCCCGGCTGGAGGTTCTGAAGGGCGATATGCCTGAACACTCCACTGCGCGGGCGATTCATCGCGGCCATGTTCGACAAGGCTACGGCACAGGAATAGGCCTTGCCGCGACCACCATTGATGTGGAGCTGACGTCCGCACGCACTCGGGTCCATCACTCCCTTCCATATCGGCCAGCACAGACCCTCAAGTATGTAGTTCTCAATGATTTCAATCTGTTCCTCAGGAAAGGCATAGTCCGTACCCTCGAATACACGCGCCCAAAACGATACACCGTCGGCGAATGCCAGTCCGTAGTTGCCGAACTGCATCTGGGGGCCGTGCTGATGGAACGACCAGTCTTTCTGGATGCCCTCGTTGTCCGTCACGTATATCTCCTCGCCTATCTGCCTGCGTGCCTCCCGTGCAAGCTCCGGGTCTTCTATGAGCAGAGCTTTCATCATCTGATTCCCGGCAAGCCACGCCTTGTTCTGCCCCGTGCGTCCGAAACGGGAACGTTCAAGCACCCGCAGCGTCCCTTGAATCTCCTCTTCGGAAAGTTCGTCCCTCAGGAGCAGCATCGCCGCGGTCAGCTTTTTGGGCACCCCGATATCGTTGTGCCACCAGTTGGGGTTCACCGGCCGGTTGTCGAACCACCAACCTGCCGCCTTGTGGAGCAGTTCGCTCAGCAGCGGAGACTTGTAGAAAGACGATTGAGGCCACTCGTAGGTCTTTGCAAGAGCATATATCCTGGTGATATGCAGGGTCATGTCCCATCCGCCCCGCGACATGTCCGTGTAGTCGATGTCCCGCCATTGCCTCCGGTCGAAGTCGAATAGTCCGACGACCCTCTCAACCTCGCTCTGAGGCAACTGCACGGCAAGGTAGAGCTGCATCAGAAGCACATCTATCGCCGCCCGTCCATGTTCCGAATAGGTCAGGAAATTTTCAGTGACCTCGTCGGAAGGCGAACAGGAGTCAAGCGTCGCCGCAACAAACGACTCCCTCACTTTTCTGAGTTCCGCCACCGAGTCTTCCCCACTTTGCGCAAAAGCGACGAAAGAAGAAACCAGCATCAGTGAAATTGACGCTGCAATATTCCGTAGAACAAGCATAAGTCCGTAGTGTTATCGTATAAAATCCCACGAAAGTAGGAAAATTCCACGGCAAAATGCCCGACGGTACACGGCCCCATGATGTGATGTACTGATATCTCACACCATTTGACTAATTTTTACTATTCTGCGCTGACCGGAAGCCGTAGCGGAGAGCCCGCCTGGCGCTCCTTGAAGACATAGCTGGAACTGTCTCCGACGAGGTTGCGGGAGGCTTCGGAGGAGAGAAGGTCGTAGTCGATGACCACGCCGCTGAAAAGGAATTCCATTTCGATTTTCTGGACTTCCGAGGCGGCTTTGTCGAGCGAGGACTGAATCTGCGGAATCTCCGCCTCGGTCTCAAGAATACGCGAGGTGAGTTCCTGACGGCGCTCCACGTCATCGCTGAGCGCGAATTCCTCCCTCATCTCGTCCAGTTTTCTGTTTGTATTGTCGAGCAGGCCACGGAAATGTCGCACGTCTGCCATCTTCTCCATATAGAGCTTCGTGTCGGCGTTTTCCGGGATGCCTCCTCCCACGGCGGAACCGGCATCGACCACATCCGTCCCGTCAGATGGAGCGAGTTCCATAATCCGGCGCAGCTTCTCCGAGTCCGTGATTATCTGACGCTGTGGAGTGAACTCATATTCAAGAACATAGACATACACGCTGTCTTTCGTACACCCGCGGTCCGAAGCAAAGACGATGTAGCGCCCGTCGTCCGTGTTCATATATAGGTAGTCATTATCCACCGAAGAATACGGAAATCCGAGATTCACCGGCTCGGTCCAGCAGCTGTCGGCCTCGGACCACACGGATTCGTAGAGATCGTATCCTCCGGCGCTGTCCTTCCGTTTTGCGGAAAAATAGAGCGAGCGCTGATCGGCCGAAAGAACCGGGAATATCTCGTCGGACACGAAAGGCGTCGTCGTCGAGTCCCTGAGTGCCGAAACGAAAAGCGTTGAGTCCTTCGCCGCAGAGAGAGAATCCTTTGGTGCGAAGACCTGACGCGGGCGACTCCACAGAGTATCCTTTACGGAAGAATATATTTTCATGTGTCCGAGAGTGTCGGGGGAATGAAAATATATTATGTCGTCATCTTCCTGAAAATATGCGATGTCCGGAAGAATTCCGAGAGCCTTTGGGGCAGACAGCGTCTGAAGACTGTCGCGAAGACCCTCGCTCGAACGGAGGTCATGCCAAGAGCGGTCGGGGAAAGGGTAGTAGAGGAAAAAGTCCCGGAGCGTGAACTTCTGGCGCGCTATTACTGTCGGGACGGCCACGGTGGAGGTAAAATCGAAGCCGCTTTCGGAGTTGGAGAGCAGTTCGGCGGCGTAGACCCTCACGAGGCTGTCGGGAGACTCGGAAATGAGTTCGTCGCAGAGTTGGATGGCACGGCGAAACTGGTAATTGCTGTGTAGGGAGTCCGCGAGGGCGAGCTTTTGTGTGTCTGTGAGAGAGGATGCGGCCTCAAGGATTGGGATGGCAATCTGCATAGGAGATAACAAGGTGTCGGCACGGTCCGCAAACTGGGACTGCGCCGCCGCGATGCCGGACGGAATTGCCGACAAAATAATGAGCAAAGCCCTTATCTTTCCTAATTTCATTAACCTATACTCACAAAGAAATCTCCAAAATGACTACAAATTTAAGAAAAAGTGCGTTTATAAGAAAAAAATCGTAAATTTGTGCCCTATTTGCCGGACGTAAATTCGTGCCATACATTGCAGAATGAGAACAGATTGTAGTCCGGGAAGTAAAAAAGACAATAAAATATTAATTAAAACTATAACAATTATGCAAAGTAAAGGTGCCATCAGATTCGTTGCAATCTGCCTTGCGCTCGCATGTCTTTGGCAGCTTTCGTTCTCTGTTGTGACAAGGGTACAGGAACACAAGGCTGACAAATATGCAGAGAAGGCCGTGGAGGCTTTCAGCGCATCGGCGGAATTCAACTCTGTATCGGACGAGGACAAAGCCTATGTTCTTGACTCCATCGCAAAGGTCAACAACAGGAGGTTCCTCGATTCAATCTCAGCCGAGAAAGTCTACCTCGGCTACACTTACAAGGATGTGAAGATCAAGGACATCAACCTCGGTCTGGACCTCAAGGGCGGTATGAACGTCATGCTTCAGGTGCAGCTTGAAGATCTCGTGAAAGCCCTCGCAGGAAACAGCCAGGACCCTCAGTTCCTCGCGGCAATCGACAGTGCAAAGGTTCGCAGCGTCAACTCAAGGGACAACTTCATCACCCTCTTCGGAAAGGCTTGGCAGGAGACTGCCGGAGGACGTCCGCTTTCAGACATCTTCGCCACATTTGACCTCAAGGACAAGGTGACGAGCCAGACATCCGACGCGGATGTGCTTTCTGTCATTGAAAAGGAATCAGAGAGCGCCATCTCAAACTCATTCAACGTATTGAGAAACCGTATCGACCGCTTCGGCGTCACCCAGCCTAACATCCAGAAACTTGGAAACAGCGGGCGTATCCTCGTTGAGCTTCCGGGCGTAAAGGAGCCTGAACGTGTGAGAAAACTCCTCCAGGGAACAGCTTCCCTCGAATTTTGGACAACTTTCCAGTTCTCTGAAATCGAGCCGTTCCTCAACGAAGCAAACGCAAAACTCGCCGAGATTCTCCCTTCAACGGAGACTGTTGCAACGGAGACTGTTGCGGAAGTTCAGCCTGCAGACAGCAGCGACATCCTCGCGGATGAGGTGAAGGCTGCCGCAAGCGAAAACGCGGAACTTGAAAACTACAAAAAGCAGAACCCGCTCTTCGCAGTTCTCCGTCCTTCAGGCTACAACACCAACGCCTGCGTCGGTTTCGCGAGCTACGCAGACACTGCACTTGTGAACAAATACCTCGCAATGCCACAAATCCGCGAGTGCTTCCCTCATGAGTTTACTCCGATGTGGACTGTGAAACCTTCAGACCAGATTCCGGGCGGCAACTATTTCGAACTCGTCGCAATCAGGAACACATCCCGCGACGGCAAGGCTCCTCTTGACGGAGACGCTGTCACGGAGGCACGTGTACAGTATGGCGACGGCGGTGCACGCCCTGAGGTTTCAATGTCAATGAACGCTGAAGGCGCACAGACATGGGCACGCCTTACCAAGGACAACATCGGCCGTCAGGTGGCAATTGTACTCGACGGAATGGTTTATTCCTACCCGACTGTCCAGGGCGAGATTTCCGGCGGTTCATCACAGATCACCGGTAACTTCACCCTCGAAGAGGCCGAGGACCTTGCAAACGTCCTCAAATCCGGTAAGCTTCCAGCCCCTGCAACCATCATTCAGGAGCAGGTTGTCGGACCTTCACTCGGAAGCGAGTCAATCAACGCGGGTCTCATCTCCTTCGTGATTGCCTTCCTCCTCGTGCTCATCTACATGGTATTCTTCTATCAGGGAGCAGGTCTCATCGCTGACTTCGCCCTTCTGTGCAACGTACTTCTGCTCTTCGGAACCCTCGTTTCATTCGGAGCCGTCCTCACGCTGCCCGGTATTGCCGGTCTCGTCCTCACCCTCGGTATGGCGGTCGACGCGAATGTCATCATCTATGAGCGAATCAAGGAAGAGCTCCGCGCCGGTAAGGGTCTCAGCAAGGCTGTTGCCGACGGTTACAAGAACGCTTACTCCGCAATCATCGACGGTCAGGTGACAACAGCCCTCACAGGTCTCGTTCTTCTCGTCTTTGGTTCAGGTCCTGTCAAAGGATTCGCAACCACCCTCATCATCGGTATCATAACCTCTGTCCTCACCTCTATCTTCATCACCCGCATCGTGATTGACGACAGGCTCGCAAGGGGCAAGAAGGTAAGTTTCGACAACAAGCTCACGAGGAACTTCCTCCAGAACACTCACGTCGATTTCCTCGGCAAGAGAAAGATTACCTACGCGCTTTCAGGAACTCTCATCCTCATCTCCATCCTTTCAATCTGCATCAAGGGCTTTACCTATGGTGTCGATTTCACAGGTGGCCGTACTTATGTAGTGAGATTCGACAAACCTGTCACTGCTGAGGCTGTACGTGAGGCAACTCTCGCCGAGTTCAACGAGGCTGTCGAGGTAAAGCAGTTCGGAGGTGACAGCCAGATGAAGATTACCACGGCATACAAAATCAACGAGGAATCAACTGAGGTTGACGCAGAGGTTGAGCAGATGCTCTACGAGGCATTGAAGGGAATGTTCGCAAAGGATATGACTTTCGACGAGTTCCGCTCTACAGTGGACAACCCTAACGGTATCATTTCTTCCGATAAGGTCGGTCCTACCATCGCCAACGATATGAAGCGCGACGCGATCATCGCCGTCATCATCGCCCTCTTTGTGATTTTCGCATACATCGCAATCCGATTCAAGAACTGGACTTGGGGTCTGGGTGGTGTGACTTCACTTGCTCATACTGCAATCATCGTGATTGGATTCTTCTCGCTCTTCAGCGGCATCCTTCCATTCACTCTCGACGTTGACCAGACATTCATCGCCGCAATTCTGACAATCATCGGATATGCAATCAACGACAACGTGGTCATCTTCGACCGTATCCGTGAATACAGGACAGATCATCCGAAGTCCCTTCTCAAGGACAACGTGAATGACGCGCTCAACAGCACGCTCTCACGTACGATGAACACCTCCCTCACGACTCTCGTCACCATGCTTGCCATCGCAATCTTTGGCGGTGAGGTCATCAGGGGTCTCGCGGTTGCTCTTATCCTCGGTATCATCATCGGTACTTACGCTTCTATTTTCATCGGTACTCCGGTGATGTATGACGTCGTAAACGCCGTAGAGAAAAAGAAAAATGCCAAATAAAAGGCGCTTGCTGCGTTACGCTCGGCGTTAAAATCCTCACAACCGTAAGGTTGCTGCGGTTTTAACTTCTCGCAAGCCTTGCAATCATCCTTTTATTTGAACATTTTTCGCCAAGCGATTTAAAAAGCGACTTTAATCAAGTTTTTCAAGAAGCGTCTGAAAAATTTTTCAGACGCTTCTTTTTTGAGTATCTTTGTAGTTCCGCGACGATGTGATATGCTCGAATAAAAGAAGCCTTCAGATTGCGGGGAAAAATAAGCCTTCAACACATTAACTACCTGATTGATATGTCATTCGTACATCTCCACGTCCATACGCAGTACTCCATCCTCGACGGATTCTCCGCCATCCCGAAACTATTTGACAGGGCTGAGGAATTGGGGATGCCGGCGCTTGCAATCACGGACCACGGCAACATGTACGGAATCAAGGAGTTCTTGAAATATGCCGCGAAGCACCCGAATATAAAGCCTATTCTCGGATGCGAGGTCTATGTCACGCGCCACTATGACCACCACCTCAAGGACAACAACCACAAGGGCTACTACCACCTCATTCTTCTTGCCAAGAACTACGAGGGTTACAAGAACCTGATGAAGATTGTCTCCACGGGGCACATTGAGGGCAAGTACTACAACAAGCCGAGGGTGAGCCACGAGGTTCTGGAAAAATGGCACGAAAATCTCGTCTGTCTGTCCGCCTGCATCGCCGGGGAGGTGCCGAGAGATCTCATAGACGGGGACGAGGAAGAGGCACGCAAGGCAATCCGGTGGCACAAGAACCTGTTCGGTGAAGATTACTACCTTGAGGTGCAATCCCACAGGACAGAAGTTCCGGAAATGACGCAGGAGGTCTGGGAGAAGCAGCAGGTTGCCAACGCAGGAATATTCAAGCTCGCGGAGGAAATGGGAGTCAAGGTCGTGGCCACGAACGACGTGCACTTCGTGAAGAAGGAGGACGGGCCGGCGCACGACAGGCTGCTCTGCCTCAACACGGGAGCTTATCTCGACGACGTCGACAGGATGCGCTACACCCAGCAGGAGTTCCTCAAGAGCGAGGAGGAGATGGCGGGACTGTTCCCTGAGCATCCTGAGGTGCTGGCCAACACGCTTGAGGTCGCGGACAAGATTGAGAGCTACAAGATTGACAGGGGTCACGTGCTGCCTAAGTTCGATCTGCCGGAGGACTTTCTTGCGGATATAGACAATCAGTTGGAGAAGTATAAGGACGTGATTGACGTAGGGCGTTGCGACAAGGACGGCACAGACCGGGGGGAGGAGTTCTGCCGCTCGGTGGCGTATCTCTGCCATCTGACCTATAAGGGCGCGCACATCCGCTACGGGGAGACCTTCACCGAGGAGCAGAGCGAGCGAATCGATTTCGAGCTCAAGACAATCTGCCGCATGGGTTTCCCGGACTACTTCCTCATCGTTCAGGACTATATTGCCGCAGCCCGCGCAATGGGTTCGATGGTGGGCCCCGGACGTGGCTCGGCCGCCGGTTCGGTGGTCGCCTACTGCCTCTGGATTACGAACCTCGACCCTATCAAATACCAGCTCCTGTTCGAGCGTTTCCTCAATCCGGACCGTATCAGCATGCCGGATATCGACGTGGACTTCGAAGACCTCGGAGCCGCGCATAAATATGTAGAGGACCATTACGGTCTTGACCACGTCTCGCGTGTCATCACCTTCGGAACGATGGCGGCAAAGTCGGCAATCAAGGACGTGGCGCGAATCAGCCGCATGAGCATCGATGATTCCAACCGGCTCACAAAGATGATTCCCGACCGTCTGAGCGAAATGGTAGAGAAGGAATATCCATTCAACCCAAAGCTCGACGAATTGAAAAAGGGATTCAGCGAGGTCGTGAAGAAGGTGGAGGTCGATGATCCGGACAATCCGGGGCAGAAGATGTTCGTCGAGAAGCACTATCAGGTCGGCAAGGAAGAGGCGAATGCGAAAATTACCCTCAAGAACTGCTACAGGCTTGTTCCGGAACTTCAGGAAGAACTGAAAAACGGCACAGAACTGACTAAGGAGGTGCTGAACTACGCTCTTCAGCTCGAAGGCTGCATCCGTCAGGTGGGAGTCCACGCCTGCGCGACTATCATCGGACGCGGGAACCTGATGGACTATATCCCCATCTGCCTTTCGGAGGACAAGGAAATAGTTGACGAGAACGGAAAGAAAAAGGAATTCTGGACATCGCAGTATGACGGACATTACATCGAGGACGTCGGCATGCTCAAGATGGACTTCCTCGGGCTCAACACGCTGACCATCATACACACCTGTCTCGACCTCATAAAGGAAAGATATGGTGTTGATATAGACATAGAAGCCATCCCCATCGATGACAAGATGACCTACGAACTCTACGGACGCGGCGACACCACGAGCGTGTTCCAGTTCGAGTCTCCGGGAATGATGAAGTGGCTCCAGCTGCTCCAACCGACAAGATTCGAGGACTTGATCGCGATGAACGCCCTCTACCGTCCGGGTCCTATGGACTACATCCCGTCTTTCGTTGCCAGAAAGCAGGGGCAGGAGGCTGTGGAATATGACCTTCCTGAGATGGAGGAGTTCCTAAAGGATACCTACGGAGTGACGGTCTATCAGGAGCAGGTCATGCTTCTGTCGCAGAAGCTCGCAAACTTCACCAAAGGTGAGGCCGACAAACTGCGAAAGGCCATGGGAAAGAAGCAGATTGACATCCTTAACTCCCTGAAAGAAAAGTTTATGACGGGTGGGATGAAGAACGGTCACCCGGAAAAGACTCTCGATAAAATCTGGAAGGACTGGGAGAAGTTCGCGCAGTACGCCTTCAACAAGTCCCACGCCACCTGCTACGCATGGGTCAGTTACCAGACGGGCTGGCTCAAGGCTCACTATCCTGCCGAGTTTCAGGCGGCTAACTTGAGCAACAACCTCTCGAAGATGGACGAGATCAAGAAAATCATGGATGACTGCAAGAAAGGCGGCATCAAGGTTCTCAATCCGGACATCAACGAGTCGCACTCCGCCTTCTCCGTCAACACTGAGGGACACGTCCGCTTCGGCCTCGGAGGCATCAAGGGCTTCGGCTCCAACATCGTGCAGGCCATCATCAGCGAAAGGACACGGAACGGACAGTTCGCAGACATATATGACTTCATCGAAAGGATGTCCGGCGTCGTAAACCGCAAGTCTATGGAGTCCCTGATTTATTCCGGGGCATTCGAGAGTTTCCACATATCCAAGCAGCAGTTCTTCACCCCATGCAGGAGCGGAGATACGTTCCTCGACGCCCTCATCCGCTACGGTGAACTTTTCCGTCGGGACGCGGAGAACGCGGCCATTTCGCTTTTCGGCGAAGCTGAGGAGATGAAGCCGACGCGCCCGGAAATTCCGGAAGTGGAGAATGAGGTAGACGACTTCATATTCCTTCAGAAGGAAAAGGAACTCGTAGGAATGTATCTTTCGGCACACCCTCTTGACAAATACCGCTTTGAACTCGACAATTTTGTGGGCTGTTCGCTCGGGCAGCTTGATGCGCGGATTAACGAGTGTACGGAGCGTCAGGCCGGGGAAAAGGTCTGCGTGGCGGGACTCATCACAGAAACCGGAACGTTCAATTCCAAGACAGGCCGGGCCTACTCCAAAACGAGGATTGAGGACTATGAGGGCAGCTTCGAACTGGCTCTCTTCGGCAAGGATCACGAGGCGTTTATGGCCTATCTCCTGCCGCACACCGCCATTTGGATTGACGGCGAGATTAAACCGCGATTCTACCAGAAACCGGCCGAGGGAGCGTCCGCACAGCCTCAGCAGAAGATTCCTTACGGGTTCAGAGTGAACAGGATTGTACTTTTGGGCAATGTGGCGGAGGAGAAGGTCAAGAACTTCACCATCCAGCTCTCCACGCCGCAGCTCACACCGGAGTTCCGCGAGAGGCTTGTGCAGCTCATCAAGGACAACAAGGGGCCTATCCCGCTCTCGATGAAGCTCTACGACCCCGTGCACAAGTGGAACATTGAGTTCGCTTCCCGGAAATTCACCGTCGGTGTGAACAACGATTTTGTGTCGACGCTTGAAGCGATGGGACTAAGCTACGACGTCGAGAAAAAAAGATAAATTTATATATAAGATGGTAGAGGAAAGATTCGCGAGCCTCGGAAGAGTGGAGGCGGTTGCAAGGCTTTTTGACGGAACGGGCTACAAGCCGTTCGAGAGCACATGGTTCGAAACTAAGGGGCAGGCGTATGCCACCCAAAAGAGTCGTTGTTTCATTGAGGGAACGGATTTCGACCTTGTCTATTTCCCACTTAAACACCTCGGTCACAAATGCGTGACCATGGTGACTGGCGAGCTCTATGCGGAGCTGTCTTCCCCGCGCACTCTCGCCGTTGTCATAGGAGTGCCGGTCAAGTTGGACTTCAGCCACATTAAGGAACTCTGGAGCGGGATTGTCGCCTGCGCCAAAGAACACGGCTACGAAAAACTGAGCCTTGAGGTGATGCCGTCGATGGTGGGCCTCAGCATCAGTTTAAGTGCCTGTGGGGAGACGTCGCTGCTCACGGCAAAGCGCAGGATGCCCGCAAAGAGCATGGATCTGCTCTGCGTTTCGGGCAGCCTCGGAGGAGCCTACCTCGGCTTGAGCGTGTTGGAACGCGAAAAGCGCAAGTTTGACAAAACGAAGGACGACCACGAGCAGCCACAGCTTGACAAGTACAAGGATTTCGTCGGCGAATACCTCAAGCCGTCCCTCTCGCCGAACATACTCAAACTTCTTGAAGACTCGGAGATTGTGCCAAGTTTCGGCTATTTCGTCACCCGCGGCCTCGCTGACGCTGTCAAATGCCTCGTCCGGGATGCAGGTCTCGGCGCGAAGATTTACGCCGAGAGAGTGCCTTTTATGGGCAATTCCATTGACCTCAGCAAGGAACTCGGCCTCGACCCTCTCGCCGCCGCCCTCAACGGAGGTGACGACTGCCGTCTTCTCTTCACCATTCCAATCGGAAAGCACGACAAATTCCGCCACGATTTCCAAACTTTCGACATCATAGGCCACCTCGCCAAACCGGAAGTAGGCTCCGTCATAGTCACTCCCGACGGCGTCGAACTCCCCCTCCACGCCCAGGGCTGGCCTAAGGAATAGCAACTGAAACATCCGCAACAACACACTAAAACCATGAAAGGACCACATTCATCAGCAGCACGGCTGCTTGGCCTGACGATTCTGCTCCTATACGGTGCAGGCGCGGGAATGCGGGCTTCGGACCGCACATTTCCAAGCCTTGAGGAACTTGACCGCATCGTCAGCTCAACCTCGGAATATGACGCTGCAAAACAAGGAATCATAGACGGTTGCAGGCACCGTCTGGAAACGGCGGCGGAAGAGCAGAAGCCTGGATTGTGCAACGAGATGTTCTACCTCTACTACGCCTTCCAGTCCGATTCTGCGCTTTTCTATGCACACCGCGCCATAGATTTCAGCCGGGCACAGGGCAATATCCATGAGGAATGCACGGCTAAGCTCAATCTGGCAAAAATCTACCAGATTACAGGCTCATACCTCGAATCCCTCACCCTTTTGGACAGCCTCGGCAGAAGCCTGCTCGACGCCGGACAGAAAACGGAAATGTTCTCGCTCTACAACGCGAACTACGAGTCCCTGAAATCAACGTCTACGGATGAAAGCCTGAAAAGAATGTGGCATGACAAGGCCATATTGTACAAGGACTCGCTGCTCACGATTGATCCGAACATATTCGTCATCTGCGACAAGATGAAAATCGAGGGACGCTGCAAAGAGGCGCTTGAGGTGATAAAGCCCTACTGTGACTCGCTTGACGCGGATGATCCGCTCGTGAGCATCGCGGCATACGTCACGTCAGACCTCTGCCACCTGCTCGGACTGCAGGAGGAGGAAATGAACTATCTCATCCTGTCTGCAAGAAGCGACTTGATGAAGTCCAACAAGGAATACATATCCCTTACAAATCTCGCAGTCCTTCTCTACGAAAAAGGAGACATCACACGCGCCTACAATTACCTCAACCGTGCTGTGGAAGACGCCACTTTCTGCAAGGCACGCCAGAGAATAGACCAGATTGCCCCGATGATTTCAATCATCAATTCCTCCTATAAAAAGCAGAACAGCAGGCTGCTGACCATACTTTCCGTAATCACGGGACTGCTCATGCTGATGGCTGCGGTAATGCTCGGGCTGACATGGTATCTCTACAGGCAGAGGCGTCATCTTGTGGTCGTGAATCAGGAACTGGAGAACTCCAAGACCATGCTTGAAGAGGCTAACGGCGAAATCAGGGAGGCCTCCAGCATCAAGAACACCTACATCACCGGGCTGATGCTCGACTGCATATCAAGAATCGAGAAGTTTGAAAGCTACCGCAAGGGACTGCGCAAGCAGGTTCTCGCTGCAGAATATGACAAACTGCGGCAGGAACTCATGTCCAACGACATTGCCGAGGCCGAGTGGAAGTCCTTCTACCACACATTCGACACAACATTCCTCTCGCTCTTCCCAACTTTTGTGGAGGAACTGAACAAACTTCTTCTGCCGGAACACAAACTGCCGGTTCCCGAAAAGGAATCGCTGTCACCGGAGGCCAGAATCTATGCGATGATACGCTTGGGAATCGACTCTTCCGAACAGATTGCCACACTTCTGCGCTACTCCCGCGCGACCATCTATTCCTACCGCTCGCGCACCCGTCTCAAGGCACTGGCTCCGGCTGAATTTGAGAACCAAATTCGGGAAATAACCTCGATTTAAGCTTTTGGGCGTTTGGATTTTTCGCGCCAGCGGCAAAGGCTAAAACGCTGATAATCAAAACAAATTCATTTATATACATTTGGATTTTACAAAGCGCATATTGTTTTAACTTCAAGCATACCATACATTTGCAAAACTAAAAAATAACCGCATTATTTGTATGGTACATAAAAAGTTATACAGCATCAGGGCTGCCGTGTATGCCCTCGTTCTGGCACTCGGAGCGCTTATTGCCCCCCCCAACACGGTCTACGGACAGTCTTCCGGTGATGTAATCAAGGTAAGCGGAACTGTAACCGACAGCGAGAAGACCCCTCTGATTGGAGTCGGAGTGTTGGTCAAGGGAACCACAACCGGAACATCCACCGACATTGACGGACACTTCTATCTCGATGTCCCCTCAAAGGATTCCGTCCTCGAATTTTCCTGCCTCGGTTTCAAGACCCTTGAGGTTCCTGTCGGCTCGAAAATCAGTTTCAATGTAGTCCTTTACGAGGACAGCTCCGAACTTGACGGGGTTGTCGTGACAGGTTTCGGACACCAGAAAAGGCTTTCTGTCATCGGTTCGGTCGAGACAATAGACCCGGACAAGCTTCAAGTCGGCTCCACACGCTCGCTCAGCAACAACCTCGCGGGACAGCTTTCGGGAGTCATAGCGTTCAAGCCTTCGGGGGAGCCGGGATACGACGACTCGAACTTCTGGATTCGCGGAATCGCGTCGTTCAGCGGGAACACGTCCCCTCTCGTTCTTGTGGATGGTGTGGAACGCAACCTCAACGACATAGACCCGGCCGAAATCGAGTCATTCTCTGTGCTCAAGGACGCTTCCGCCAGCGCGATGTACGGAGTCCGCGGAGCAAACGGAGTCATAATCATAAACACGAAACGCGGAACAGTCGCACCTCCGTCAGTGGACTTCCGCATGGAACAGTCCATCCAGAGCCCGACGAAACTTCCGGAGTTCATCGGAGCGGCAGAATACATGTCACTCCTCAACGACCTCCAGAGCGACCCCTACAAGAAGCCCTTCACGAAGGACCAGATTCTCAAGACATATTACGGATATGACCCGGACCTCTACCCGGACACGAACTGGCTCGACGCGATTACCAACGATTACGCATATTCAACAAGGTCCAACCTCACGGTCAGCGGAGGCTCGGAGATTCTGAGATATTCCCTCACGGCGTCATGGTACCACGAGGACGGCATTCTCGCAAGGGACAACACTCTCCCCTACGACACCTCGACCAAACTCAACCGCTACAATATAAGGGCAAACGTCGATCTCGACCTCACGAAGACCACGGTACTCCGCGTCAGCATCGGCGGATACCTCCAGCAGCTGCGCAAGGCGAAGAATTCGACAGACGAGATTTTCTCCAAGGCATTCGAGACCCCGCCGTTCGTGCATCCGGCCATATATTCGGACGGGACAATCCCTGTCGCCAGCGCATACCGGGCAAACCCGTGGGCTCTCTGCACCCAGAACGGCTACTACCGCGGAACCAAGAGCAAGCTCGAATCCCTCTTTTCCCTTGAGCAGAACCTCAAGATGATTACTCCGGGACTCAAGATGAAGCTCACTTTCGCGTTCGACACGTTCAACGAGAACTTCGTCACGAGAGGCAAGACTCCAGACTACTATAGCGTCGCGAAGACCCGCGACGACGAGGGAAATCTCGTCCACAACATCATCCTCTACGGACAGGAGTTCCTCGGACACAGCTCCGACGCCAACTACGGCAACAACAGCACCTACTTCGAGGCGACGGCAAGCTACAATCGTACATTTGGCGACAAGCATGACGTGGATGCTCTCCTGCTCTACAACCAGAGGAGCTATGACTGGGGAGACATCCAGCCGAAAAGAACCCAGGGAATCGCCGGAAGGCTCTCCTACACCTACGACAGGAGGTATGTCGGAGAGTTCAACTTCGGATTCAACGGTTCGGAGAACTTCGCAAAGGGGCAGAGATTCGGATTCTTCCCTTCAATTGCGCTCGGATGGCTGCTCTCGGAGGAGCATTTCATGGAACCTTACAAACAGACGCTTTCAAAGTTCAAGATAAGGGCATCGGCGGGAAGCGTCGGCAATGACGACATCGGAGGAAACCGCCGTTTCGCCTACATCACGACAATCAAGACCGACGCCAGCGGCTACAACTTCGGATATGACGGTTCTACCTATTTCTCCGGAGTGCATGAAGGCGAGGTCGGGGTGAAGAACCTCACGTGGGAACGCTCGTTCAAGACAAACATAGGTCTTGAGATGGGACTCTGGAACGCGCTCGACATTCAGGTGGACTTCTTCAAGGAGATGAGAACAAACATCTTCATGCAGCGTTCCACGATTCCGACACAGACCGGCTTCCTCTCTATGCCTTACGCCAACTACGGCAAAGTCAACAACATGGGCTGCGAGGCGCAGGTCAGCTACAACAAGCGTTTCAACGACGACTGGGCGCTCTCCCTCCGCGGCACGTTCACCTACGCGAAGAACACAATCATCGAGATTGACGAGCCGGAATCCGTCAAGGGCACCTACCGCTCAATCACGGGCAAGTCAATCGGAACCCTCTGGGGACTCACCGCCGAGGGACTCTACACAAACGACGACTTCGACGACGCAGGAAACCTCAAGTCGGGCCTTCCGGTCCCGTCACTCGGCACAACGGTGCGTCCCGGTGACATCAAGTACAGGGACATGAACGGCGACGGCAAAATCAACGACATAGACGAAGGCTACATCGGAGGCACGTCCATGCCGCCATGTATCTACGGATTCGGAGGCACGCTTATGTGGAAGGGACTGGATTTCAACTTCTTCTTCCAGGGGCAGGCACAGACCTACCGAATTATCGGAGGCACGGACTACTTCATCCCGGGCAGCGGTCAGGGAGTGCTCGGAAACGTCTATTCGAACTACCGCGACACCTGGACCGAGGAGAACCAGTCACAGAACGTATTCTGGCCAAGACTCTCCGCATCCACAAACACCCACAACACCAAGGCTTCGACATGGTGGAAGAAGGACATGTCCTTCCTCCGCTGCAAGACCCTCGAACTCGGATACACCATTCCGCAGCGCCTGACCAAGGCTGCACACATCCAGACCGTGCGCTTCTATGTCAGCGGAAACAACCTGTTCTACTTCTCAGGCTTCAAGCTCTGGGACCCGGAACTCGACACAGTTGACGGGCTGCGCTACCCTTCAATGCGTTCGGTGATGCTCGGACTTAACATTAAATTCTGACGACAGATATGAGAACAAGCATAAAACACATCATCATTCCCGCAATCCTCGCGCTCGGACTCTGTTCCTGCAACTGGCTCGACAAGGAGTCCGACACGGAGCTTACCCTTGAGATGGTATTCAACAACAAGACCCGCGTCGAGGGATGGCTCGGCAATGTATATTCTGGAATCCCGGACCCTTACATGGGACACGGGCGCTACATCGGGCAGGATGTCTTCGGCGACGACATGACTCCGTCAGAAAGGTGGAGGCAGTGGAACTGGGACGTGATTCCGTTCATTCTCGGTGAATGGACGCCGTCTTCAAGCTGGGGAGGAAACTACTGGGCATATCTTCCGCAGAGGATACGCGAGGCATACGTCTTCATAGAGAACGTGAAACCTCTCCCGGACCAGGATCTTCCATACGAGGAAGTCGAATACATGAAGGCAGAATGCCGTTTCCTCGCCGCATATTACTGGTATCTCCTGACGGACACATACGGTCCGGTGCCTTACCGTCCTAACTACATAGCGCCTTCCGACTCCGACCTTGAGTCCCTGAAGGTGGGCAGAACGCCATATTACGACATCATAGACTCGCTCGACAAGGAATTTCTCGAAGTCGCGAAACTCCTGCCGGCGTCATATTCAGAAGCGCGGAAATACGGACGCGCGACATCCGTCATGTGTTACGCAATCAGGGCAAGGATGCTGCTTTTCGCAGCCGGAGACCTCGTGAACGGCAACCCGGACTACGCGTCCTACACCGACAATGATGGAAAGCATCTTTTCAGCACGTCTTATGACCCGGAGCGGTGGATCCGTGCAAAGGATGCCTGCAAGCTGCTCATTGACGAGGCGGAAAAGGCCGGGCACAAGCTCTATGTCGAAAAAGACGACAACGGCAACGAGGATCCGTTCCTCTCATACCAGAACATGCTCTTCACAAGATATGACCAGGGCAACAAGGAAATCCTGTTCGCACGTCCCGGAGGATGCGACTACACCGACTACGAAAAGCACTGCACCCCTATTGTGGGAGGCGGCAACGGCGGATGGGGCGTGACCCAGAGCCTTGTGGACGCATTCTTCATGGAAAACGGTCTTCCGATAAGCGACACGGATTCCGGATATGAGAAAGAGGGATATTCCGGCTCCGACGAGAACCGCGGATATGACTGGGAGACACGCTACAACGGCGAGCACGTCACGGTCGCGGGAACATACAACATGTACTGCCACCGCGAGCCGAGGTTCTACGTGACCGTGAGCTTCAACAACTCATGGTTCAACTCCGAGCAGCGCCGCTTCGACTTCTTCATCAACGGCAAGGACAACCCCCACACCCACGACGCGCCGCAGAACGGCTACCTTCTCCGCAAGAAGGTCTCTCCCGAAAGCAGCGTCAAGCAGGGCAACTTCAAGTACCGTCCGGGCGTAATCTGCCGTCTCGGAGAGGCCTACCTCAACTATGCGGAGGCTCTGAACGAGGTGGATCCCGGCAATCAGGAAATCCTCGACTATCTGAACAAGATCCGCAGGCGTGCCGGCGTGCGCGAATACACCTTCGGCTCGACCGACGGCTCATTCATCCACGTTGACGCCACAAAGGAAGCACTCCGCAAGGTCATCCGCGCGGAAAGAAGGGTCGAGCTCTGCTGCGAGGGGCTCCGCTACAATGACCTCCGCCGCTGGAAAGAGGCCGAGAGCGTGCTGAACGGGCCTTTCTACGGAATGAACTACAGCGGCACCGGCAACGCTTTCTATCAGCTCACCGCCTACCAGACCAGAGTCTACAAGAAGTCGTACTACTGGTTCCCTATCCACCAGACAGAACTCGACAAGAACGAGAAACTTGTGCAGAATCCATACTGGAACGACTAAAAAGAAATGTTTATGAAAAACGCATATTCAAGAACACTCCTTATCCTTGCGGCACTGACAATGCTCTCATGCAAGGACTCGATAAGAATCGAACTCCCCTCGCCGGAGGACCGGATGCACATAAAGGTGTCTTCGGAGCTTGTTGAAGTCTCGTTCTTCAACCCCGATGCCGAGGCCGTGACATTCTCGTGGGATGACACGGGATTCAAGGACGAGGGCATCCCCTACAAATACTGGTTCAAGATGGACATCTCCGGAAACAACTTCGAGACATCCATCGACAAGCGTCAGGTGACAGGCAAGAACGAGATTTCATTCACCGGAGTGGAACTCAAGTCCTTCCTCAACAAATGGGAGGTTCAGGACGGCATCAAGGCACGCATCACGGCTGAAATCATCGCGGAGCCAGTCGAAACGGAATCAATAGAGAATCAGAAATACCGTAAGCCGGAAGTCTCGAAGGTGGAATTCGACCTTGTATGCAACACGACGCTCGTGCTTGAGGTCGGGGACAAGAATTACACTTTCACCAACGACGAGGTGCTGACCACGGTCGAGGCAGGCACATACACCTGCCGCGCAGGTGACGACGAATCCATCAAAGTGACTGTTCCTAAAGGAGGTCTATGGAAATTCACTGTTGATTTCGCGAACAGGAGCGTGAATGCCGTACGGCCGCGGATATGGCTGCTCGGAGACGCCTGCTCCAACGGATGGGATCTCCCGACCATGCCGGAGTTCAGTTCCGAAAGCGACGGAGCGGTGAAGACATGGCAGGGAATGCTCAAGAAAGGCGGAGAAATGAAGTTCGCGCTCGCAATCAACAGCACATGGAACTTCAACATCCCCTACATCATGCCTCTGAAAGGCGAGGCGCCGCTTGAGAACGGTGACGTGCAGATGGTTCCGAGCGGAAGTCCGGACTTCAAGTGGAAGGTTTCCGAGTCCGGAGAATACAGAATCAGCGTCAATTTGGAGAATCTCACTGTCTCCTTCACGCTTGTGGAGAAACTTGTTCTCAAATGGGACGCGATATGGATGGTCGGCGACGCCACGGAGGGAGGATGGTATTCCGACCCGTTCCGCACGAAGCTCAAATACGACGACACGAACAGCATAAAGGGGCACAAGGGCGTGTTCTACATCGACCTCACGCTCTACGCCGGACAGTTCAAGTTCCCGCTTGAGGAAAGAACATTTGAAGTTCCGTACCTGATGCCGGAGAATGTCGGGACTGACGGCCTTGCGGTTCTCCCGCAGGACGGGCAGAGCTGCGCGATAAAATACGTCGCCGCGCCGGGGACCCCGGACCACAAATGGAGGGTAAGCGAAGACAGGGCCGGAGACTACAGGCTTGTGGTCGACACTGAAGAAATGACAATGACAGTTTATAAGAAATAACCGATGACATCATTATTTTCGAGATATTATGCAGTTGCCGCGGCCGTCGTGCTCGTGGCAGCTGCCGCATGCGACAAGGCCTCTGGGACCGGATGGAAACCTTCGGATCTGCCCGACGACCCCGAAATCACCAACCCCGTTGACGGGAAAATCCACACATGGAAAGCCCCGATGACATGGTCAGTCTATGAATACTGCCGCGAGGCCGAGAAGAACAGTCCAGGCAGGGCCATAGACATGACCGACCGCGAGTGGGACAGGATGATAGACTGGGTCGCGGAAAACCTGCTGCCTTACGGCTACAACATGATTGAGACCGACGGGTTCATGTCAATGACAAGCGACAACAGCGAGGAATCCAAGGGATACATGACCCACTACGGTTCGATCAGCCTCAAGAAACTCGTAGAGAAATGCAGCGCCAAAGGCCTGAAACTCATGGTCTATGACAACCCGCTCTGGATTCATGGGGACGACGCCCTCTACATCGACGGCACGGGATATAAAATCGGAGGACTCAGATACAACAGTTCCGACAAGGTTCTGTACCCCGGCAAATCGGATTCATTCCCGTGGGCAGTGCCGAGCCACAAGGGATGCAGGGAGTTCATTGACGGGTTCTTCAAATACTACAAGTCCCTCGGCATCGAATACATCAGAATGGACTTCATGTGCCTCTTCGAGACAGGAGACGGCGCCGGAGGCATGCCGGGCAGGGGCTACGGAAGGGAGGAATACGAACTCGCGCTGAAATACATCTGCGAGTCCGCACAGAAATACGGGGTGTTCACGTCCATCGTGATGCCGAACCTCAAGGAAAACGGAGCGCTTGAACTCCAATACTGCAACATGTACCGTTTCAGCGCCGACACCTTCGACGGGGGCTGGGGACACGTTTCCTCATGGCTTCGCGGCGAGTTCAGACCGGGAACATGGCCAACCACCCACAACATATTCGACGGCTACACGAAATGGGCGTGGGCAGCAGGAAAAGATAAGGCGATACCCGACGGAGACTTCATCCGCCTGAACACAATGGCCGACGAGAACGAGTGCAAGAGCGAAATCTCGCTTCACCTGATGGCAGGAGGCCCGCTTCAGGCGTCAGACCGTCCGGAGATGATTGCCCAGACCGACAACTGGCTCAGGTTCTACCAGAACGAGGAGATGCTCGCGCTCAACAAGGACCGTTTCGTAGGCAAGCCACTCTCGGACGACATCGGAAGCGAAAGATCCCAGATATGGTGCGGACAAATGTCCGACGGGAGCTATGTGCTTGCGCTCTTCAACCGCGAGGACGACACGAGAAACCGCTATGTGCATTTCTCCGACCTCGGAATAGACGGTGACATGAACGTGCGCGACCTGTGGGAGCGCCGCGACGAGGGACGCATGAGAGAACTCAGCGTCGAGGTTCCGCGTCACGGGGTCAAGGTTGTGAGATTGACGAAATAACAAATTAAAAAACATAAGAAATATGAAGAAAAGTTACATCGGGCCGGAACTTCTGACTATGGAATTCTGTGCTGAAAACGGGTTCGCGCTCTCGCAAGGCACGACCGAAAAGAATAAAAACGTCATTATCGGACTTGACGAGGAGGACGATGAATTCAGTGGATTAATCTAAAATAGGAAAATCATGAAAGCTGCAAAATCAATACTCACGGCCGCAATGCTGCCGCTGATGTTCGCCTGCGCGAAGGAAAATGTTGTCGAGGAAAAACCTAACGGCAACACGGAAAAAGCTGAATATGGTTTCACTGTCGTGGCATCCGAGGAGAAACAGCCTCAGGAGACACTCAGCAAGGCTTCCTTTGACGACGAGAATGGAGTTGTCTGGGTTGCCGGAGGTAAGGCCGGAATTGTTGCTGACGGTGGCTCTGCTGTGGGCTCGGAATCCCTTTCTACTATTTCAGCGGACGGCTACAGCGCAAGCTTCTCATTCAAGGCAGAAGCCGGTTCATACAGGCTCTTCTATCCGTACAGCGCTGAGTCAAGCTACAACAACTACAGGTTTGAGGTTTCTGCCGAGCAGGAATCCGCGCCCGGCAAGTCTTCCGACATCTTCGCCCTCGTTGGCACAGAAGATCTCGAACTTTCAGCGGATGCGACAGTCGCTGACGCGAAGATGAAGGTTGTCGGCTCGTACATTTTCTTCCAGGTCTATGGAAAAGCCGGAGAAACAGTGAAGTCAATCAAAATCGCCTCTCAGAACACGAAAGTCGGCGGTGTTTACTATGCGAACAAAGAAGGCAGCCTTGTCGGGACCCCGGAGGGTAATTCCGACGTTAAGGTCACACTCAGCTCCGACTACATCACCACGGAAGGAAAAGACGAGGCAAAAGGAATCTACGCTGCCGTTCTCCCGGTGAAATCGCAGAACACCTACACTGTGACAACCGACAAGGGAACCTACACCTTCACTTCCGGCGCAGAAAAGGAGTTCAAGATGGGCTCAATCAAACCGATTCCGCTCAACCTCAATGCCGGAACATTCAAGTATGCCAACGCGCCGGAACATCTCTACCTCATCGGTGACGCCACCTCAATAGGCTGGAACAACCAGGCTCCGATAGAGATGACATCAACTGACGGCGGCATGACTTTCACATGCACTGACATCCTTCAGGCAGGTTCGGCACGCAGTGGCTTCAAGTTCCTCACAGAAAAAGGCTCATGGTCAAATGTTTACGTCAAGGGCGAGGACAATAAGCTGAATTTTTACGAGGGCGTTCCCAGCGATGTTCAGGATGTCAAGTTCCCCGTTGACAGAGCCGGTGAATACAGAATCACCGCAAACTTCGAGACAATGGAGGTGACAACTGAACTTGTCACCGTATATCCTGAGGTTCTCTACCAGCTTGAAAACGGCACTGCAAAATACATTGATGTAATGAAACAGACCGGGAACGGATATTCCGCAAGAATTTTCGTTGCATCTGGAGGCGGAAACCATGATTTCAAAATCAGAAAGGGTGACAAGTACTATCATGTTGGCAACGATTATCCTAAGATCAACTTCAACAATGAGGGAAACATTGATGTGCTTTCACGCGAATATGGTGTTGTTTACGATGAGAATCCGACACTTGGCTGGTGGATTGACGACATTTATTCGAACAAATACTATGACATCACGCTGAATGCAGATAAAGTAAGCGTAAAACTTTCTCAAGAAACGGAATTCTGGCTGGTTGGAATCAACGGGAACTGGAACTCGTTTAATGATGCCTATAAGGCTATTGCCGATGACAGCGGAGTTGCGGAATGGAATATTGAAGTGACAAAGGTTTGCGACTTCAAAATTAATGGAAAAAACATGACCAGTGAAGAGAAATTCTTCGAAGAAGGAGAATGGTATCAGTCCCAACTTGGTATTGCGGACAATCAGTCAGCCCTTTGGGAATGGAAAGACGGCGCATATAACACAACGACACCTGTCCTTTTCGGGAAATCAGGCGATTACAACCGTAAATGGAAGATGACCGAAATAGGCAACTTCACGATTGTCTTCGACACCAGGAAGCTCACGATCAAAGTCACTAAAAACAACTGACAATAAAAACTGCCTGATTTTTCGTCCGAAGAAAATAATCCATACCTTTGACGGAAATTCAGGCAAAATTTAATCAAAATGCTAAAGAAACTCATAATATCGCTGTTCCTTGCGCTGCCGGTAATCGGCTTGGCGGCACATGAAGTCAGCAGCCCGGACGGGAACATTAAGCTGACATTCGCTCTGAAAGACGGGCACATCCCGACCTATCGACTTGACTACAAGGGCCTTCCCGTGGTGAAGGAAAGCCGCATGGGATTCCGCCTATCGGACAGCGGACTTTACGACTGGTTTGAGGTGGCAGATGTGCAGCGCGACACAATCGACGAGACATGGACTCCGGTCTGGGGCGAGGAATCATCCATCCGCAACCATTGCAACGAAATGACGGTCACGCTCCGCCAAACATCGAGCGACCGAAGGATGGCGCTCCGTTTCAGGGTGTTCAACGACGGGCTCGGGTTCAGATATGAGTTCCCTGACCAGCCGAACCTTGTCTATTTCACAATAACAGACGAGCTGACAGAATTCGCGATGGTCGGAGACCACACGGCATGGTGGATTCCGGGAGACTACGACACTCAGGAATATGACTACACCCGCTCGCGCCTTAGCGAAATAAGGGCACTTCTCCCCGGCGCCGTTTCCCACAACATGTCACAGACCGTATGCGACGGCGTGCAGACCGCGCTCCAGATGAAGACAGACGACGGACTCTACATCAACATCCACGAGGCTGCGCTTGTGAACTTCCCGGCAATGCACCTTGAGCAGGACAAGACAGGCCTGACATTCAAGGCACACCTCACTCCTGACCCTAACGGCGACAAGGCGAACATGCAGACTCCATGCACGACTCCGTGGAGAACCGTCATCGTCAGCGACGACGCACGCGACATCCTCGCCTCACGCATAACCCTCAACCTCAACGAGCCTTGCAAAATCGAAGACACGTCGTGGATTCACACATGCAAGTATGTGGGAGTATGGTGGGAGATGATTACCGGAAAGAGCGATTGGTCATACACATACGACATCCGCAGCGTCCACCTCGACACCGACGACTACACAAAGCTGACTCCTCACGGACGCCACGGGGCGACGACGGAGAATGTGAAGAAATACATCGACTTTGCCGCGGAGAACGGGTTTGACGCCGTTCTTGTCGAGGGTTGGAACATCGGTTGGGAAGACTGGTCAGGCCACATGAAGGATTATGTCTTCGATTTCGTGACCCCGTACCCGGACTTCGACGTCGACGGAATTCAGCGCTATGCCGCCGAAAAGGGCGTGAAGATGATCATGCACCACGAGACATCGGCATCCGTCCGCAACTATGAGCGCCACATGGAGAAGGCCTACCAGTTCATGAACGACCACGGCTACGACGCGGTTAAGAGCGGATATGTCGGGAATATGCTCCAGAAGGGCAACAACCACTACAATCAGTGGATGGTGAACCACTACCTCTACGCCGTGACAGAGGCTGCGAAACATCACATTATGGTGAACGCACACGAGGCTGTCCGTCCTACGGGTCTCTGCCGCACATGGCCTAACCTCATCGGCAACGAGTCCGCAAGAGGAACGGAGTTTCAGGCATTCGGAGGCTCCAAGCCGTTCCATGTAAGCGTGCTTCCGTTCACCCGTCTCATCGGCGGCCCGATGGACTACACGCCGGGAATTTTCGAGACCGACATCGCGAAAGTGAACCCAAACAACCATTCTCACGCCAACTGCACGATGTCCAACCAACTCGGAATCTATGTGGTGATGTCCTCGCCGCTCCAGATGGCCGCCGACCTCCCGGAGAACTACGAGAGGTTCCCGGACGCGTTCCAGTTTATAAAGGACGTGGCCGTTGACTGGTCGGAAAGCCGCTACATTGAGGCTGAACCGGGCGAATACATCACCGTCGCACGCAAGGCAAAGAACACCGGAGACTGGTTTGTCGGCAATGTGACAGGAGAGAAGGCACACCGCAGCAGCTTCACGTTCGACTTCCTCGAACCGGACACCGAATACGTCGCCACAGTCTACAGCGACACTCCGGAATCCGACTGCCGCACAAACACCTACGCTCACGCCGTCCGCGAGTACCGCTGCACCTCCCGCAGCCGCATCACGCTCGACTCCGTCGAAGGCGGCGGCTTCGCCCTCTCCTTCCGCAAGGCAACACCCGCCGACAAAAAGCTCAAGAAACTGCGGTAAGGAAAGCGAGCGTTCCGCATCGGAAACCCACCAAAAGCTCATTTTTCACAGGGTTGTTATAAACAGGTTTATTAAAATGTTTATAACAACCTTGTTTAGTCAAAGCCGGATTTATAGCTATATCTCGGAAAAGTCATATTTTTATATGGCAATTTTTCAGAAAAAGTCATTTTGTCCAAGAAAAAACATTTTTCACAAGGTTGTTATAAACAGGTTTGTTGAAAATGTTTATATTTGCGAACAGAAAGAACCAAAGATATGATAAAGAACGATGAATCACCATTTGTTTTCGGAGTCAAGGTCAAAGGTGACACATTTACTGACAGAAGAGAGGAAACCGAAAACCTGAAAATGAATTTCACTTACGGAGTGAATACAATACTCATTTCTCCGAGAAGAATGGGCAAAACATCGCTTGTCGATAAGGTCTGTTCTATCGTAGAGAGCGACAAGATAAGGATTGCAAGGCTGGACGCATTCGGATGCCGTTCGGAGAATGATTTTGTGGACGCATTTGCCACGGCCGTAATTAGAGCTACATCAGGAAAATGGGAGGAGTGGATGGAGAATGCGAAGATGTTTCTCAGCAGATTTGTGCCTAAGATAAGCATCGGGCCTGATCCGCTGAGTGACTTTTCTGTCTCATTTGAGTATAATGCCAACAACAAGACTACGGAAGAGGTGCTTCAGCTGCCTGAAATTATTGCAAAGGAAAAGGGAATTAAGATAGTCGTCTGTATTGACGAGTTCCAACAAATCGGAGATTTCCCTGATTCCCTGACATTTCAGAAAAAACTGCGCAGCGTCTGGCAGCATCAGTCTAATGTGACATATTGCCTCTATGGAAGCAAGAAGCATATGATGGAGAAGATGTTTCAGAATCAGAGCTATCCATTCTATAGGTTTGGGGACATATTCTATCTGAAGAAAATCAGCGAGGTTGACTGGCGCGAATACATATGCCGCAAGTTCGCGAGTTCCGGAAAAAGCATTTCTCCGGAACTCGCGGGCAAGATTTGCGAGATAACGGACAGGTACTCGTCGTATGTACAGCAGTTGGCGTGGTTCGTCTGGCTGAGGACGGACGGTTCCGCAACCGAAGATGACCTGAAATATGGAACCGACCGCCTTCTCGACGCCTGCGAACCTGTGTTCATCCAGCAGACAGAATCCCTCTCTTCCTATCAGATGAACTTCTTGCACGCCCTCGCCGACGGCATTCACACCGGCTTTACACAAAGTTCCGTCCTAAACACCTACCGATTGGGAACCCCGGCCAACATATCACGCCTAAAAAAGTCTCTCACGGAAAAGGACCTCATCGCCATAACAGCACCCCACACGATAGAAATCACAGACCCCATCCTCAAGCTCTGGCTCAAGAAAAGGGTCTGGAAAGAGTAAGTGGTGTCATTCGTCAGTTGCGGCAGTATGCCTCAAGTTCGTAAATTGTAATTCCATAGACGAAAGAATCTCCATTGAAGTCCACCTTTATATATTGTGCTTCAGTGGTGCTGAGCTTGGCATCTGTAACGACTTTTGTAGTAGCTTTACCAGGCTCTATAGTTTCCGGCACTGGCGACCAGTCAGTTACAGAATAGACCTCAGTGTAGTCCACATCGTTTGTGGAAAGACTTATCTTGATGTTCTTTGCGTATGCGGCTCCATCCCAGGAGATGATGATATTGTTGAGAGCCAGCTTTTCTCCGAGATTGACCTTTGCCCAATGATTTGGGTGAACCTTGTTACACTGCCAAACATTGGCAAGTCCACCATCCGTTATGTGAAACATTGACGCAGGATTGGCTTCACAGTCGGCAGTGGCAGGCTTTCCCAATGCAAGATTCACAGCAGGTGCAGGCTCATCCACCACAAAGCTATATTCCATAGGCACTATACTGCCCGCTGCAAATGAGATATTCTCGACTCCGATTCCCTGCAATCTATTGCAAGAAAATCGTGAAAAATCAGTAACTTTGGAGGATTTATAGACATACCGACCGACATGGCAACCACGAATACACAAAAACAAGCCGCCAAAGCCTTCGCCCATGAATGGTCTGGCAAAGGATATGAGAAGGGAGAGACCCAGCGCTTCTGGCTCTCACTGCTGCATAACGTCTTTGGTATCGATGACCCCACGAAAGTGATGGAGTTCGAGTTGCCTGTAAAGACCATCACCAAGGAAAAAGGCTCCGATTTCATCGACGGCTATATCTCCACTACCAAAGTCCTGATCGAGCAGAAGGGCTCCCACGTGGACTTGAGAGCCAAGGCTCGGCAGAGTGACGGTGCCGAACTCACGCCCTACCAGCAGGGTCGCCGCTATGCCGCCGGTTTACCACTGAATCTGCATCCCCGCTGGATTGTGGCCTGCAACTTCACCACCTTCGAGGTGCACGACATGGAACATCCCAACGATGCTCCGGAGGTCATTCAGCTGGCAGATCTGGAGAAAGAATACACGCGACTCAGTTTTCTGGTCGATGACACCAACGTCCACTTGAAGAAGGAGTTGGAAGTCTCCATCCAGGCCGGTGAAATCGTGGGTGTGCTGTACGATAAGATTCTTGCCCAGTACAAAGATCCCACTAATCAGGACAGCCAGAAGGCGCTGAATAAGCTCTGCGTTCGTCTAGTGTTCTGCTTATATGCGGAAGATGCCGGCATCTTCGGAAGCAAGAACATGTTCCATGATTATATGGAGCAGTTCAGCGCCAGCGAATTCCGAGAAAAACTTATCAAACTCTTCCGCATCCTCGACACCAAACATGAAGACCGCGACCCCTACGAGGATGAGAAACTGCTGGCTTTCCCCTATGTCAACGGCGGCCTTTTTGGCCCCTCCTGCTGTCATCCTGAGCGGAGCGAAGGATCTGATATAGAGATTCCCCGCATCACGGAAGAGATTCGGGACCTGATTCTGCAGCGTGCCAGCGACGATTTCGATTGGTCGCTCATCAGCCCCACCATCTTCGGAGCCGTGTTTGAAAGCACTCTGAATCCTGAAACCCGCCGTGCCGGTGGTATGCACTACACCTCCATCGAGAATATCCACAAGGTGATTGACCCGCTGTTTCTGGATGATCTGAAACAGGAGCTGGCGGATATCAAGGCCACTTCTGTTGCCAAGACCAAACGCGACAGGGCTATTGCTTTCCAGGATAAGATTTCCAAGCTGAAATTCTTTGACCCCGCCTGCGGCTCCGGCAATTTCCTCACGGAATCATACACCTCGCTCCGCCGTCTGGAGAATGAAGCCCTGCGCATCATCTACGGTGACAACCGCGTCATCGGTGAACTAGCAGACCCTATCAAGGTTTCCATCAACCAGTTCTACGGCATTGAAATCAACGACTTTGCGTGCTCTGTCGCCCAGACCGCTCTCTGGATTGCAGAGTCCCAGATGATGCAGGAGACCGACGAGATTGTCGGCTTCACCCTCGACCCGCTGCCGCTGAAGACCTACACCAATATCCACGAGGGGAATGCCCTCCGGATGGATTGGAACGAGGTGGTCCCGGCTGCTGAGCTGGATTATATTATGGGCAACCCGCCGTTTGTGGGAGCAAGATTCAAAAGCACCGAACAGGGCGATGACTTGGTGGCCGTCTTTGGTAGTCAGTGGAAAAACATCGGGAACCTCGATTACGTGACCGGATGGTATAAGAAATCTTGGGAGATGATGAAGATCCATTCCTCAATCAGGGCAGCTTTCGTATCAACAAACTCAATCACCCAAGGTGAACAAGTTCCCGCTCTATGGAAACCATTGATGGAATCAGGCGTTCAGATAGACTTTGCTTGGCGGACCTTCATTTGGGATAGTGAGGCAATGCAGAAAGCACATGTTCACTGTGTTATCGTTGGCTTTTCCCTATGTCATTCTGAGCGCAAGCGAAGAATCTTTGATGGAAAGGATGTAATTGATGCATCGAATATCAATGGCTATCTTATTGATTGTGACAATGTGTTCATTGAGGCAAGAAGCCATCCTATTTGCGCAGTGCCAGAAATTGGCATTGGTAACAAACCCATTGACGGCGGTTTTTACCTCTTCAAAGATGATGAGAAAGAGGAGTTTGTAAAGAAAGAGCCCGGCTCTGAGCGGTATTTCAAACGCTGGTACGGAGCCGATGAGTTTATCAACCGTCGTCCTCGCTGGTGCTTATGGCTGGGCGATGCTAATCCGGTTGACTTACTTAAGCTTCCTGAATGCATGAAGCGCATTGAGGCGGTACGAGACTATCGTCTAGCAAGTCCAAGTCCTGGAACAGTAAAGCTGGCAGACAAGCCTACTCGTTTTCACGTTGAGAACATGCCCAAGGGGCATTATATCGTCATTCCACAAGTTTCATCTCAGCGTCGTCCTTACATACCAATGGGCTACATGGATGACACCGTGCTTTGTAGCGACAAGGTTAGAATTCTTCTTGGTGGAAGTCTTTATCTATTTGGAGTTCTTGAGTCATCCGTCCACATGGGATGGATGAGGGCAATTTGCTGCCGTCTGAAGAGTGACTATAGCTACACGGTAAAAGATGTCTACAACAACTTCCCTTGGCCGCAACCTACAGATATTCAGAGGCAGAAGATAGAACAGGCAGCTAAAGCTATTCTGGATGCGAGGGACTTATACCCGGATGCTACTTTTGCTGACATGTACGGCAATCTCCTTCTCTTCCCGGAGCTTATGAAGGCCCATCGCGCCAACGACGCTGCCGTCCTCGAAGCCTACGGCTTCCCCAAAGACGCTACCGAATCCGACATCGTCGCCAGCCTCTTCAAAATGTACCAGGAACTCACAAAATAGCAATCAACTATGGAAAAGAACCTCACCATACGCAACAGCACCGCCGAATTCCTCATATTCCAAGCCCAGGACAAATCTCAGGGCGTGGAAGTGGTTTACCACGACGAAACGATCTGGGCCACCCAGAAGGCTATGTCCGTCCTATTTGACTGTAGTACAGACAACATCGGCCTTCACCTCAAGAACATCTTCGCATCAGGCGAGCTGAAGAAGGAATCAGTTACCGAGAAAATCTCGGCAACTGCCTCCGATGGCAAGAGTTACCAGACACAATTCTATAACTTGGACGCCATTATCAGTGTCGGATATCGCGTGAATAGCATCCGGGCCACCCAGTTCCGCCAATGGTGTACCTATGTTCTTCGTCAATTCGCCATCCGTGGCTACGTAATCGACAAAAAGCGGATGCAGAACGGCTCCTTCCTGGGAGAGGACTATTTTGAGCACCTGCTGGCCGAAATCCGGGAAATCCGTCTCAGTGAGCGCCGTGCATACCAAAAGATCACCGACATCTACGCCACGGCCATCGACTACAACAAAGATGCTCCCACGACCAGGCTCTTCTACAAGCGGATCCAAAACAAGATCCATTTTGCCGTACATGGTCATACGGCCGCAGAGTTAATCGTGGAGCGGGCCAGCGCAGAGAAAGAACACATGGGTCTGACGACATGGGAGAATGCCCCCTCCGGCAAGATTGTCAAAACCGATGTAAGCATTGCCAAGAATTACCTCAAGGAATCCGAGCTGGATGATATGGGCCACCTTGTCAACGCCCTCCTGGACCTGGCGGAGCGTATGGCCAACCGTCACATCCCGATGACGATGGAGGACTGGGCAAACCGTGTGGACATCTTCCTGAACGCCAGCGGAGACCCCGTCCTGGATACCGCCGGCCACGTCTCCGCAGACTACGCCAAAGAATTCGCCGAAACCGAATTCGAGAAATACCGCGTCATCCAGGACCGCCTCTTCCAGTCTGACTTCGACAGGTTGATGGACGGAGATGATCTGCTGGAACTGCCGGAAACTGAACAATAATTCAAGTTGTTCAAGGTTGGGGATGTTAAGGGCTACAATTCGGAAAGATCCACTTTGTAAACGAGGTCTTCGACATCCCGGTTCTTTTGGATGAACATTGTCATATAGATTGGGATATATTCAACATTACCCCTTTTGTGCAGGTTGTCATTGCATAATACGTATGCTTTCTTTATTCCATAATCGGGGTTTGATATCACGTTGCTCAGGGCATTGTGTCGTTCGTAGTCCTTTCCGGATTTAACCTCTATCGGGATTATCTCATTGTCCGCTTCGAGCAGGAAGTCAATTTCTCCCTGCTTCTTGCTGTTGAAATAATACAGATTCCAGCCGTGCGCGTGGAGTTCCTGAGCGACGGCATTCTCAAACACGGAACCGTAGTTGACATTCATATCGCCCTGTAGAATCTTTAGTTGTATACCGCCGGATGAATACTGGCAGGACAGCAGACCGACATCGTTCTGAAATAGTTTGAAAAGGTTTCTCTGTTCATTCAATTTTAATGGAGACATCGGCTCTTCTACATTATAGGTCGGCAGAGTCATATCGGCATCCTTCAGCCATATAAAGTCATTCTCGTGTCTGCTGAAGGTCATGTGTTCATTCAGTCGTTTCAAAATGAACCTCTTGTTTTTGGCATTGAGTTCCGACGGAATTATGTCAAAGACTTCGTTTATGTAGAGTTTTTTTCGTTCGTCCCTATCATAACGTGCTATATCGACCTTGTACAAATCGAGAATGTCTCTTTGTTCTTTGACAACATTTTGAATGTTGTTTGTGTTTACATACGCCTGAACCGCTGCAGGCATACCACCGACAATCAGATAAAGTCGGAACAATTGCATCATCTTCTGATGGACGAACTCATCAACCGAACTCCTGTTTTCCCAGGACTTCCGCAATGACTCAAGAACATTTTGTGGAAGTCCGGCGGAAAGGACAAACTCCTCGAAGTCCAACGGGAACATCTGATATTCCGACAGGTATCCCACGGGAACGGAACGTATGTTCTTCATTTCCACCCCAAGGAGAGATCCGCTGAGAGCATAAAAGTAGCTGCCCTCATCCACAAGAGCCTTCACCCAAGTCATTATGTCCGAATATTCTTGGATTTCGTCAAAGAATATCAAAGTCTTTTCTGGCACAAGCGATTCTTTTGTATAAGCGGATATTCTGAGCATCAGTTCCTTAATGTCACCGGCGTTCTTGAACATAGAAATTGTTTCCGGTTGGAGAAGAAAGTTCATCTCTACAAGATGCAAGTTGTGTAGACGTGCATACTTTCTGATTGCATACGTCTTGCCCACCTGTCTTGCTCCTGTCAGAAACAAAGCCTTCTTGGAAGAAGCGAAATGTTTCTCTATATCTCCATCAATCTTTCTGTTAAGCATATCTTTTGCAACTTTTCCAAGGCAAATATATGTATCTTCTGCAACTTTTCCAAGGTGTTTCAGGGGCTTTTCTGCAACTTTTCCAACAAAGCCGCAAAAAGAAAAGTCAGCAATAACCGGGAAAAGTCATATAGCGCGACGTAAAAAGGCTGGGGGGAAATAAAAAATGAGTTTGTATTCCTCGGGAAAACCTTGGAATACAAACTCAAAGAAGTGGTGTCATTCGTCAGTTGCGGCAGTATGCCTCAAGTTCGTAAATTGTAATTCCATAAGGGCTGGAATTTCCATTGAAGTCCACCTTTATATATTGTGCTTCAGTGGTGCTGAACTTGGCATCTGTAACGACTTTTGTAGCAGCTTTACCCGGCTCTATAGGTTCCGCCACTGGCGACCAATCAGTTACAGAATAGACCTCAGTGTAGTCCTTGTCGTCTGCGGAAAGACTTATCTTGATGTTCTTTGCGTATGCACCACCATCCCAGGAGATGATGATGTTGTTGAGCGTCACTTTTTCTCCAAGATTGACAGTCGCCCAATGTTCCGTATGTTCTAGGCTACACTGCCAAAGATTGACAAGTGTGCCGTCAACTACGTGGAATCCTGCTACCGTATTACAGTCGACAGTGACCAACTTTCGCAATGCAAGATTCACGGCAGGTGCAGGCTCATCCACCACATAGCTATACTCCATAGGCACTATACTGCCCGCTGCAAATGAGATATTCTCGACAGGGATTTCCTTATTGACCCCATTTACGGCAATGGAGAGTTTCCCGCCCGCGACTTTATGAGGCTTTATAGGAATGTAGAAAACAGCATTTCCGTCCTTGGCAATCTCCGCTCCACCGACTATGTTGAGCTGAGCGGTCGAAGACACGTCAGAAGTGGAGGTGGCGGTATAGACGACAGACTCGGGATTGGAGTAATCAATGAAATATGTGCCTACGATATCCTCTGTCGAAGTGAAGGAAATTGAAGAAACAGTAAGAGGATCAGAAGCAGTGTTGATGACCTTGACGGCTGCGACAGATGTGAGTTGTCTCATCGGAATCGAAAGGACATCACCGCTCCCTACAGCCTTTGCCACTCCGTAAAGAGGGCAGATTTCACCTGCGAGATGTGCCTTGCTGTCGTTGCCGTTCTGAGTCACCGAAAGGTCTCCGATTTTGACCGGAGCCGCATCCGAAGCAGATGTTCCGGCCGGGGTCGTGTTCGCAGAATTGTAGGGATAGACCGCATACCAATCATAGCTGCCCCCCCCTGCAAGAGCCTGTGACAATTTGCCTTTGAAAAGCCCGTTCACGACATCTTCGGAAGAAAGGGAAAACTTTCCGTCGTTGATGTATGTTTTCTGCCCTGCTGCGGCGTGGAAGAGATTGATTGCGTCTTCTGAAGCCCACTTGGTGTCAAATCCGTCATTCACGGTCTTCAAAGTCGGAGTTGCGGCATAGAGACTAAAATCAAGCACCTCCTGCTCTTCCGGTCCAGGAACAACGTCCGGTTTTCCCGGTTCTTCTGTTTTTGCACAATTCGTGAGGCAGAGCATCATAGCCGCCCCAAGTGAGAGGTAAAATATCTTTTTCATAACGTCTTAAAATTTAAGTTGATCACTCTGGCTGTCGTCATAAACCCATTTCTGGATTGTCATCACCCCGCTTTGGGCGAAACCTCCCTCCGGAGAAAAGGCCACGACATCCAACAAAGGCCTTTTGTAATCTGTGGTTTTCATAATGTCATTAGTTTTCAATCGTTCGTTAATTATATCCGAAATTCTGATTTATCGAACCGCCAGTGCGGTCAATTTCGCTTTGTGGGATAGGGAAAAATTCGTTTACTCCCTTGCGGAAGGCCGCTCCCCTTCCGTTAGAATACGGCTGGGCAGAAAAGGCGTTCATCGTCTCGACATAGCAGTTCCATCTCTTGAGGTCGTAGAGACGATTGTATTCCATCGCAAGTTCAACCCGACGTTCGTGCTTGACCGCAGCAAGGAGGTCATCCGACTCCTTCACAGGCACAAGATGTTTGTTCGCAATCTTGAGCACTCGGGTGCTTGCATCCTTGTCTCCCTCGCGTGAATTGTCGGCACGTGTCCTCACGTCGTTTATAAGTTTCACGGCAAGAGTCTTGTCTCCGTCGGTTCTAATAAGTGCCTCGGCATACAGCAACAGGATGTCGGCGTAACGGATATGGTGGAATGACCAGGCATCATCGCCCCAACCCGGACCGCGACGGCTCTGGATGAGGAAAACCTTGCGGCTGTGGTAGCCGGTGTTCGGATATGTCGAGAAATTGAGGGTCTCGGTGCCGGAATCTGTAGGGAATCTGTCTCCCGGTTGAATGATGGTGTACAGAAGCCTCGGGTCACCTTCTTCGAATTCATCGACAAGGCTCTGTGTAGGCTGATCGAAACCGTATGCGCCTGACGACCTCGGGCTTGCATAGCAAGGAAGGAAAGAACCGTAGATGTACTCGGCTGGCATATCTCCACGGATGTTTACGAATATGGATTCACGGGAGAGATAGCCGTTGGCACGATAGAGCTCCTGAAAATCCGGTTCGAGGTCGAAATTTTCGGAATCCACAACTCTTTTTGCAGCATCCGCAGCATCCTTGCACAGAGACTCGTCGTCTTTCGCAAAATACATATAAACTTTCGTCTGCATAGCCCAAACAGCCTCGCAGGTGACACGCCCGAGTTCGGTGGACGGCAACATCATTTTGGAAGGGAGACTTCCGTCATCGGCAATTGCCTTCAGTTCATCGATGATAAAGGCCGCTGTTTCTGCCTCGGAAGCACGGACAAGTTTCTTGCTGTCGGCAACGGTGAGAGTTCTGTCGACAATCGGCACACCGCCGAAAATCTTGCAAAGTTCAAAATGGTAGAAAGCTCTGAGGAAACGGGCCTCTGCAATATATCTGGCCTTCACCTCGTCTTTAAGAGGATATCCGTCAGCATCAATCATTTCCGAAACGGGGAGTTTCTCAATGAGAGTATTGCAGCGGGCAATCCCCATATACATTCCCTCCCACAGATTGTAGAGGTCTACGTTGGACGAAAGAGGTCTTCCGAACGAAAGTTCAGCAGCAGCCATACCGTCGCCGGCGTCCGAACCACCCTTCTCCGCATCATCTGTGGATATGTTGTAGAGGTCCATACGCGGTCTTTCAAAACGATAGAAATCATTAAGCGTCTGATAGCATTTTATCAGGGCCTTAAAGCCGGCGTCCTGAGAAGCGAAGAAACGGTCCTCGTCCATAGTCCCCCGAGGATTCTTGGTGAGGAAATCCGAACAGGAGACGAGGGCCAAAACTGACATCAGAGCAAGTATAATATATTTCCTTTTCATAACTTTATCAGAATTTAAGATTTAAGCCTACTGTCCATACACGTGCCTGCGGATAGAATCCGGAATCAATGCCGTTTACCGTAGCATTTGAAGAGCCGATTTCCGGGTCAAGGCCGGAATAGTTTGTGAAGGTGAAGAGATTCTGTGCACTCAGATAGAGCCTGCACTGGCTGATTATCTTGTTTTTCTTGATTACGCGGTTGCAGAAGTCGTATCCGAGCTGGACATTCTTAATCCTTGCATAAGAACCGTCCTCAAGAAAATAGTCGGAAACAAGAAGATTACCTTCCTGACGGGCGGAAATCCTGTGATAGCGGTCTGTAGAGCCCTCTCCGCTCCAGGCGCGTGAAAGATAGTCGGAACGGGCGTTCATATATCCTGTGCCGGACTCGAAATCGAGCAAGGTCATATTCATCACGTCATTTCCCTGCGAACCTTGAATGAAAAGGTTGAAGTCAAAGCCCTTCCACGCCGCACCAAGAGTGATACCATAGACAAAATCCGGCCACGGGCTTCCAATCATTGTCCTGTCGTTGTCGTCAATGACATCATCGTTGTTCAAGTCTTTGTAACGGACATCACCGGGAACGGCGGTTTCTCTCTGAGGACTGCCTTCAACTTGTTCTGCATTCTGGAAAATGCCATTGGTGACATATCCGTAGAAATAGCCTACAGGCTTGCCTACTTCCGTTTTTGTCACAACATTCTTATTGTAGGCGTATCCGTATATGGCATCTCCGTTACCGAGCGACTTCACTTTGTTTCTATATGTGGATATGTTCGCAGATGCGGTAAGGAACCAATCCCCGAAGCCCTTGCGATAGTTGATGCCGAACTCCCAACCTTCGTTTTTCATAGAGCCGACGTTCGCATAAGGATATGAAATCAGACCGAGAGTCGTAGGTTGCGGCTCCTGCATAAGCATATTGTCGATATTCTTCACAAAGTAGTCCACGACAAAATCGAGACTGTTGTTGAAAAAGCTCAAGTCCAGACCGACGTCAAACTGGCGTGAGGTCTCCCACATAAGTTCAGGGTTTCCCACCGAGGTCACACCCGCGCCAATCACAGCCGTGGACGGACTTCCGAAATTGTAGCGGTCATAAATCGTACTCCCCCAGGTTGACATATATGCCCCGCCGCCTATGTTCTGGTTGCCTATATGTCCGTAGCTCGCGCGGATTTTTCCATCGCTGAGCCAACTGCTTGCAGACTTCATAAATTCCTCTCCGGAAAAACGCCAGGCTGCGGAAACTGAAGGGAATAGTCCCCACTTGTGACCCTTTGCGAATTTGGACGAACCGTCATAACGGAGATTGGCAGAAACGAGATACTTGCTGCCATAATCGAAATTGACCCCACCGAAGAAGGAAAGAAGCGAACTTGAATAAGGATAGCCGCCGACCTTGGCATTTATGGTTCCCGCGGCCATCACTGCCATATCCGGATTATTGTCCGGCAAACCCTCCACGGAAGCATCTACAAATGAGCCGTTTGTAAGTTCGGCTGAGGTGCCGAGCAATGCTCCCCATTTGAATTTTCCGGCACTCTGCTCATACGAAAGCAACTGTTCCCAGACATAATAGTCGGAGCGTGACGTATTCGCAGTTACAGAACTTTCGTTTGTGTAATCATTGGCATTGAGCCTGTATTTCGGCTGGAATCCGTCCACCGCACTTCTGGAAAGATTCATTCCGAACCTCGAATCGAACTTGAGGAAATCGCAGAACTTGATTTCAAGGTCCGCACCACCCATAATGTAGAGATAGTCATAAGTGCTCTGACGCATCCTCTGTATTTGAGCTACAGGATTCCGTTTGTTCGAAAAGAGGATTCCCGAATACTGCGAATAGAGATTGTCCGCCTCATAGCCGTCCATAATCTGCGAAAGAAGAGCCGGAACCTCCACAAGGTTGTTCCTGAACACCGGAGTAATCGGGTCGGCCCCCATAGCGGTAAAAATCGTTCCCGTGAAAGGATTGTTCTCATCGGCGAGATGGCGCTTTTCGTTTATGATGCTGAAATTTCCCTTGAGAGATATGCGTTTGGAAATCTTCGCATTGAAATTGTTTCGCCAAGAAATGCGCTGATACATCGTGCCTTTGACTATACCGTCCTGTCCCGTGTATGCAAGGCTTGACATTATGCCTACATTCTTTGAACCGCCGCTCAGGCTGACGTTGTGATTCTGCATAAAGGCGTTGCGGTTAATGATTTCGTTCCACCAGTCGGTGCCGTTTTCACCGGTGTTTTTCCTGACGAAGTTCAACACTGCATCAATTCTCTCCTGCGTTGCAAAGGCCGGGATTCTCTCCTGGCCGGCATTGTCCGCAGCGAGGTTCTTGTATTGGATGTATTGCTCGGCATTCAGCATATAAGGACGTTTCCACGGCGACTGCCAGGCGGCATATCCGTCATAGGCGACACTCATTCTTTCACTGTTCTGTCCGTTTTTGGTCGTCACGACAATGATTCCGTTGGCACCCCTCGAACCATAGATGGCAGCCACGGAAGCATCCTTATGGACAGCGATGGACTCGATATCGTTAGGATTCAGATAATCGATTCCGTTCTGAGGCAACCCGTCCACAATATAAAGCGGCGAGGTGCTTCCCGTGATGGAGCCGATTCCACGGATTCTTGCAACGCTGCCCGCACCCGGAGTTCCGCTGGTGGAAGTGATGGTAAGGCCCGCCACCTTTCCCTGAAGGACATCATTCACGCTCGTCACAGGCATAGCTTTCAATTCCTTGCCTCCGACAACTCCGACTGCTCCGGTCATATCCTTTTTGGCAATGGCACTATATCCCGTAAACACAACACCTTCAAGCTCATAAGAATCCTGCTGCGCAACTATTTCAATGCTCTGCCCGGGAACTGCGTCCACCGATGCCGTCCGGAAACCTATCATACTGACAGTAAGCACATTCTTACCGGATGTAGCCGCGATGCTGAACTTTCCGTCAACATCAGTCCCCACAGCGGAGGACGAGTCTCCATTAATCATAACTACAGCGCCTGGCAACGGCTCACCGCTTTCATCCACAACCTTTCCGCTAATTATTCTGCCGCTATTCTGAGCCCAGACAGGAGCGAGGACAAATACGGCGAGTAGAGCCGTCAAGAGCCTCATTTTCCAAATGGTCTGTCGTTTCATTTCTATCGTGTTTTATTTTTTACTTACTTTCTCTATGGCGAGCAGCAAGGCACCCGCCTCGGCGTCATACCAACGCTCTTTCTGCTCCCCTTTTACATTAAGTCCGTAGATGTGGGTCAGGTAGGCATTGACTCTTCCCGTATCCCCCATCGCTGCGGCCGCATAAGCAATCATTGTCCACGGATGATTGGAATATGTCTTGCCGGTGGACCATTCCGGATAGGTGGAATTGAATTTCTCGTAAACCGCTTTTGACCTCGGGTCATCGGCCGGCACGACTCCGAAAAGACAAGGATAAAGCTGGGCTGTCGCAGAAGGATAAAACTCACTCCATTTTGACGAATGACCCTTGGCGTAATCGTAGTTCCCATCCGACTCATTGTAAAGCCCCAGGATTCCGGACTTGTTTCCCGACAGAAGAGCATCCAAATCTTGGGATGTCTCTATGAGTCCGGCGCTTTTCAGACGCATCGCCGCCTTCAGTCCCATATTGACCTCGCTGTTATCCATCAGATATTTGACGGCATAGTCGTAATGGGCAATACTCAGACAGTCGTTCAGGTTTTCACCCGGCAGCGTATTAGAGGCACAGTCTATGGTCTTTATCATCGCGGATAACACAAGGCTCAGTTTGTCCTTGTGCCCCATAAGCCAGCTCTTGCATCCGCCGGAGATGTCCGCAAAGCGGGATGCCAGTTCAAGGAAGGTCGCCGCATAGGAATCCACCGAATCGTATTTTCCCTTGCAGGTCTCGTTCGGTGCGAAATAATCATAAACGGAGCCGGCGATTTCGTTGCCTTTAAATTGGGTTGACGTTCCGTTCAGTTTGCTCAAATACCAAGAGATATACTTCTTCGCGGCGGACACGTTCTGCTCCGTCGGTTCCGTCAAAAGGGCAAGTGCCGCAAAATTGGCAAAATATGGAGTTATCTTGCTGTTTTCTGTCTCATTGTCTTTTATCGCTCCGGACGGAAGTTGAAGCGAACGGATATATGATGTCTGATAGGAACGGACATATTCATACAGAGCCGTCATATCCGTCTCCGTCGTTCCGGAGCCTCCTCCGGTTGAAGGAGGTGGCAACGTGCTGGTGCTGTCGCAAGAACAGCAAACGAGGCAAGGAAAGATCCAGAGAACCGTAATCCTTGAAATTATATTCACGATGTGTTTCATTGCTACCACTGCTTATATGCCTCTATTTCGTATATTCCTATACCCCAAGCTCCGCTTGCCTTCCCAAAGTCGAGCCGGATAATCCTGACAGGCCGGTCGGCAAAACTTACATCCATAACAACCTTTGTCCAAACGGTTTCACCAGGCTCTCTCGGCTGCGCCACGGACGACCAGTCAGTCACATTGTAAACCTCTTCAAAGCTTGCTCCGTCTTCAGATACCGTGATTTTCATATCGCGCGCATAGGCACCGCCATCCATAGATATCACGATATTGTTGATTTCCGTAGCTTCACCCAAATCGACTGTCGCCCAATGCGTTTCGTGAGTCTTGTCACACTGCCACATATTCGCCAGTTTTCCGTCGATAAGATGGAACTTTGAGCCAGGGTTGGCCTCGCAATCCGCATCAGCGACTTTCTGCAGAGCGACATTCACCGCATCCGGCGTGTTGTATATCTCGAACTCGCACAGAGTCATATTATATGTGGTAAGGCTGTTATATAGAGCGGAGAGGCGGACAAACTTTGCCGTCACCGCGTCGAATTTGATTTTCTTCACTCCCTTGTCGTCTCCGTTGGAAACCCATGCCGTCTCTTCCTTTATGAGGGAGAATGAGACACCGTCTTCGGAATATTCGAGTTTGTAGTCGGTCCCGGCAGCATTCTGGTCCCATTTCAACACCACCATATTGATGTCCGAGAGTTTCTCAAGTTCTATCATAACCCAGCGTTCGGCGGAAGCGTCATTGTTCGCCGCCACCCAAGATGACTTGTCGTTGCCGTCATTTACATTGCCTACAGCAAAGCCTGCAAATGGCTCGGAGCCGGTCGCTTTGGCACCTATCGCCAGATTAGGGTTTTCAGAAGGTGCCACAGGCCAGATGTAGGTAAAGCCCTGCTTAGACCGTTCTCCCTTATGATTAGTCACGGCAACGGCGCCCGATTTACCGAAAGGGCCCAGGACAGCGGAGATTGTCCCGTCATCAACGATTTTGAAAGATTCGGCATCCATTCCTCCGAAAGTCACTTTCGTTGCCGTCTTGAGATTCTTTCCGGTAATGGTGATAACATCCCCGGCCTGTCCCTTTTCCGGAGCAAAGGACAATACTTTAGGCCACTCGGATACTGTCACGGGCGTAGAAGGGTCATAGGGATTGGCCCCAAAACTCTCTTTTTTGCAAGCCGACGCCAACAATATGATGCCGGCGATCGGTAAAAGGATTCGACAGATTGATTTCATTATTGTGGATATTAGTTTTCCAGATATTCTTTATAATCATTGAAGAGCTGCACCGTACGTTCCTCACCCACCCGGAAATTCCACTCAGGGTCGCTGAACACGCCGGGGAACTGATAGCACAGGACTTTTTCGAAATTGTCCAAAAGGTTCAAATCTCCGATGATTTGGTCTATAGGTCTCGGATACAGGGACATATCCGGATTGAAAAGGAAGGCTTCGAGGTCAAACCACAGGTGGGAACCGGCCTTGTCGCAGAAATTCTGAAGCAAATCAGCAGCCTCCTTACCGGTCAAATCACCCTCCGGCATACGCGCAAAACCGAAAGGACAAAGGATGTCAAGATTTTCCAAGAGAGCCGGATAGGCATCCGCACCATCCATAACCCCCATACTGTTCGTGGCGAGCATAAGGGGTTTGTCCGGAGCGATTTTGCCTGTCATCTCCTTAAAATCACGGAAAAAGTCGGCAATTTCTTTTTTCCTCACGGCTTTCATTTCGTCGGTCGTTTCCGAATTATACAGATTGCCGGCACACTCTTCAGAAATGTAAAATCCATAGAATGAGCTGTGATGACCATACCTTTCCCACAATTCCGAAGCGACTCTCTTATGCCAGTTCAACGATTCTGCGGTAAAATCGAACCACGCGAACATTCCCACTCCCACAAAAACCGACATACCAAGTTCATCGGCTTCCGAAAGAATCGCCTCCACAGGGTCTTCCGAGGCTATCGGCATGCGTCCCGGGTAGAGTTTTGAAGGATAGAATGCGCGTCCCTGATAGTTCTCTACGGTTGTACTGTGCTGGCCGACATAATCGTTGTTTCTGAAAACCTCCTGTATGACAACCACATCCATCCCGACAGAATGCATAGACTTCACCAACTCCCGCCATTGATCCGCTGTCAATTCCTTGATGTCCTTGTTCCAATGCCTGCCTTCTTCTTCGCTCCAATGATAAAGTCCGGCCCACGCTCCGTCAATCTGACGGGTTGAGCGTATTTCGGACTTCACCACCTCGAACGGGCGTGTCACCAAATGCTTCTGTCCGCTTCCGCTTTCTATTTTAAGTGAAATCTCATTCCCTCCGGACATACCGTCCGTGTCGAGAACATATTTGCCTGCATAGCTTTCGCCTCTCTTTAAGGAAACGGACTCCTGGAGCAATATGTTTCCGTCAGCTTCGTCGCCAAGATACATATATATATTATATGTCTTGTCAGCATCGCCATTGTTCACCACCCCGGCCCTGATGTCCAAATCAACTTTGTCTGTAACTCTCCCCGGTGGAACGAGCGTCAAACCGACGTAGTCGTGATTTCCGGAGCACGAAAGCAAAGCCAGCATCGCCGGCAAATTGAAGAAGAATCGCCTCAGAGTTTTCATAATTATTCGAATTTATTGTCCTTAGCACAAGATTCAGCCAGTTATCACAGCAGGTACAATACTCACAACACTTCGACAAAGTTAAATAAAAATTTTAATAATCATATTGAAACAATGAAAATATTTTTATAAATATACAAAATTAATACATTAAGTTTTAGAAACTTTCAAAAATAACCTGCATCATTTTTTCATGTTTCTTAATTTAAAAAATCGGGACACACGGCTGATTGAGCGGTGCGCCCCGATTGAGATTTTGATGCCGAGTTACTCGGCAGCTGCGGATTATTTAGGCTTCCTGAGCCTGGCGTGCCTTGATTCGCCCTTCAATGAGCCTTGTACGCTTTTCAATCAGCTTGTGCAGGCGGGACTCGTAGTGGTTGCGCTCGCGGTAGTCCATCAGGAAGGCTGCGACGCTGTAGAATGCGAACTGGGAAATCAAGCCTATAAGCTGTGGACGAATCATCGGAAGAGTGGCGGCGGCATTGTTGATGGCGTGGAAACCCTGGATGGCGAAAGTTGACGGGAACACCCACGAAACAGCTTTCCAGAACGGCGGCATCGAGCTCACCGGCCAGATGGTTCCGCTGAGGAAGAGGCAGAGAGAAGACATAAAGAGCAGCTCCACAAAGACCGTCTCCCTGTGACGCACAAAGCGGCTGAAAGTAAAACTGAAGGCCACGCAGTCAATCACGAAGAAGAAAATCAGCGCAAGCAAATCCGGAAGCTGACCTCTCTGAGGCATCTTGAACAGCGCCGGAACCACAAGCAGACAGTAGCAGGCAATGCCGACATAAACCAGAGCATAGGCCGCAGCCCTTCCGATGAGCGAACCGTCGTGAGTTGCTTTTCCTTCCCTCATCGAACCGTTCATCACGCTCACACCGAAGAACATAGTCTGCTGTATGACAAGAAGAAGCGCCGCCGAAAGGAAGAAAATCAGAAACGACCAGTTTGTGTTGAACGGGATGTTTTCCTCTGCAGGGATGGCCTCCACCATCTGTGCGATCGCCTCGTCCGTCATTCCCAAAGACGCGAAACGTGTAGTCTCTATCGTCCGGAGTTCATCAATCATCACGTGGTTCACCGCCATCGTTATATTCTTATAATAGAGGAAGCTGGCCATATCCGCATAGGTCGAAACCGTCGCCTGTTCCATCCTTGCGAGCCTGTCGCCGTAATCCTCCGGAAAAAGGACGATTCCACGCACCTTTCTCTCCTCCATCAACTCCTGCGCCTCCGCCATAGAGACACATTTGTAGGCCACATCCACCTCACGGGTCGCGTCAATCTTTTGGATAAACCTGCGGCTGTCCGAACTTTGGCTCAAATCGACCACAGCCACCGGCATCTCGTCCACCGTACCTTTATAGTAGATGAGACCGTATATAATCGGATAGAGAAGTCCGCCGAGCAAAAATATGATGAGGACGTATGAATCCGCGAATATGCGTTTTAATTCTTTTAACATAATTATAGATTCCCATATATTGTTGACATATCATCGCACTTGTCTGATATTGCAGATATATGTCATATTATAAATACCAGAACGACAAAACCGAAACGGCATTATCTGTCGAAATTCTGATTTACCCACGCTCTCCTCAGGCGTCCGCTCACACAGAGAGGACCGACAAAGAAGAGAAGAAGATAGACGAGGTATGGCCACCAGTCTCCCAGTCCCGTGCCGTAAATTGCCTCCTGGACATAAGCGAGATAGTAGAATCGCAGCGGGAAAAGGACCGCAATGCCCTGGATTGCTCTCGGCATCGCCTCGACCGGGAATGTGAATCCGGAGAATGAGAATCCGAGAATCGTGAACAGAGCCGCGATGCTCAGGGCTATCCTCAACACCGGGACCAGCCCGACAATCGTCACCGCAACTGCCTCACAGGCGATGATGAAGACCAGCATAAGCAGAATCATATTTCCCACACTGCCCGCAACCGGGAATTTGCACACGCCATACATAAGAAGGTCAAGTAACAGTCCCATAAGGAGATACAAAACTGTGTAAGGAGTGAGTTTTCCCAAAAGCGCAGTAGCGAAAGAGCCTCCCGCAGTCTCCATCAATTCGCGTGATGTCCCGTAGCGAAGTTCGGAGCAGAGGGCATAAATCAGAACGAAAACTATACTCAGACACAAGAGTCCCGGGAGTATGATATTGTTCAGATAGATGCTGTAGCTTGTCATCGGGTTGCCGATGTGGTGTTCGTCTATCACAATCGGCTGGATGAGCCCCATTATCTGCCCTTCCGCATAGCCCTTTGCACGGAAGACCTCTCTCTGGACGGCTCCTCCCGTGAGGGTGACCATCGTGAGCACGTCTTTGTAGCTCAGGGCTCCCGCAATCATATAGAGCGAATTTACGTAATAGGTGAAAGTAGGACGACGGTTTGCATAGACGTCAGCTGCCATATCTTTCGGAATCACGCAGAGGGAAGCCACCTCACCGGTCTGCATCGCGTCGCGGGCCTCGGAAAAACTGTCGAAATGGACAACCTTGCCGAGCTGGGTCGCGTCGAGCTGACTGCAAAAATTGCGTGAAAGGGATGAATTGTCATAATCTACAACTCCGATCGGCAGTTTCTCAGGGAGTCCCGCCTTGAAGAATGTCAGGTAGAAAAGACAGCAGACAGCCATCATAACCACCGATCCGAGTACGTAGACAGGTTTGCGGCATATAATCCCGAACTCACGCCGCACAACTTTCCAAAAATTTTTCATAATTATTTATTCCGTACAACGATGGCGGTCATACCCGGACGTAGTCCTTCCACAACAGCCGTCGGCACAGCCCGCACCTCGAAAGTCTTGGCATCATACTGATCAGTCTCCTTAGTCGCCCTCCAAGTGGCGTAAGACTCGCGTGCCGCAATGTAAGTCACAGTTGCATCAATCTCTTTTCCGTCAAGTGCAGGAATGCTCAGGCGGAGTTTGTCGCCGCTCTTCATGCTGTGGAGTTTATCCTCGCGGATGTTGAAAGTGAACCACATATCAGAAAGGTCAGTCACAGTCATAATCGGGGAGCCGGTTCCGACAAGTTCGCCCACGTGAGGGTAGCGTGCGGAAATGACACCGTCAACAGGAGAAGTGAGTTTGAGCTCTGAAAGATAAGACTTCACTTCCATCACGGCACCGTTTGCCCTGTCCACAAGAGCGATTGCGGCAGCCTTATCCTCCTCGCGTGCGCCCTTCACTGCCATATCATACTGGGACTTTGCAGCCTCGGCCGTAGCGGCAGCGGCATTGTACTGGGCAGTCGCCTCGTCGAATTTCTGGTCACTGATGACTTTCTGCTCGTGAAGACGGGTGGCACGGTCAAGGGTTTTCTTTGCTATATCCTTGCCCACAAGAGCCTTCTGCCAGATTTCGTAAGCACCGGCAATTTCTTCCTTGCGTGCTCCGGTGTTGGCCTTATTGCGCTGTGCCGCAGCGGCAGCGTATGCTGCATTTGCCTGTGCGAGCTTTGCGCGGACCTCAGGCGAATCAATGAGAACGAGGGTGTCACCCTTATGAACCATATCACCTTCAGCGGCATAGAACGCCTCGATACGGCCCGGAACCTTTCCGGAAATACGGTATTCGGCAGCCTCCGCCTCACCTTGAATTACAGCCTCTTTCGGGCGTGAGAATATGATACCAAGCACAGACACCGCTGCAATCAGTGCAACAAGAACTCCAATTCCAATCCAAATGTTGCCTTTTTTCTGAGTCTTTTCCATTGTATTATGTTTTTATTATTTTTTCAATTATTACGAATTCATCTTGAATGAAGAGGTTTGATAAAAAGATGAGATGCAAGGCGGATGTTGCAGATGAATACCGCAGCAACCTTATGGTTGTGAGGATTTCATCAAAACATCCAACGCAGCAGATCGCTTTTTTGCAAACCTCGCCTATAATCGGCCTTCGGCCTTAGCAAGATTGACAGAGCACATCTGCAATTCAACTCCGGTCTCAATATATTCCGAATGAGCCTGCAACCAAGCCGTCTGCGCCTGAAGCACCACATTAGAGACAATCATACCCTCATTCCATCCGGCAGTTGCGACACGAAGATTTTCCTCCGCATTCTCAAGATTACTCTCCGCCATTGTGAGTTTCTCCAGAGCCTCGCCTTCCTGCTGGCGGAGCTGTGCCACCTGAAGAGAAATCATCTCCTTCGCATCATCGAGCCTATATTGCGTAAGAGCCGCTTCAGCCTTCGCCTTCTTGGTCTTCTGAATGGCCTCGGTGCCGTGGAAAATAGGCACATTCACCAGCACACCGGCCGAGAAGAAACCTCCGAACTTGTTCTGGAAACCATTGAACACATTAGGATTGGTCACCGCATAATTTGCCATCACCGCCACTGTAGGAAGCCCGTCGGCACGCACCACAGCAACCTTCTTGTCATAAATCTTCTTCGCCAAATCGAGGCTTCTGATTTCAGGTCTTGCGGCATAAACCTCCTCGTCACTGATTACAGGACTCATCTGAGGCACCGGAATCGCATCAAGAGTCTCGTCCGCGAGAGTAATTTCACTGTCAAGAGGAAGACCGCACTCCTTGCACAGAAGCATCTTCGCAAGAGCAAGTCCGTTGGTTGCCTTCGTATAGAGCATCTCAGCCTCGTTCATCTTCACCTTAATCGTGAGTGCATCCGAAGGAGTCGCAAAACCCTCAGCTACCAGCGCATCCACATCCTTTCCCATCTGACGGAGAAGGTCCGCATAGTTCTCTGCAAGATTCTTCTTTGCCGCAATGGAGACAATCTGCCAGTAGGCCTGTTCGATGTCGGCGAGAACCTGCGCATGTTCCGCGTCATACTGCGACTGCGCCAATTCCTCGGCATACTTTGCCATCTGGTTGGAAGCCACAATCTTGCCTCCCATAAACACCGGCTGCTGGACCGAAACCACCGCGCCGCACAGATTGTGCATATCAAGCGTAAGCGCGTCGGTGATATGCTGTCCTATCGCGTTAATAGGAGTCGCGATGTCCGTTGTCTGAAGACCGTCTATCAATTTCTTGAAGGCGGCATCGGTCATATACTTCGTCATCACGTCCTTGTCCGACATAATCTGCATCATCTTGTTAGTCACGTCGTTCTGGAGAGTGGTCCCGGCATTCTGAATCACGGCGGCCTTGTCGTCGTCGATGAGTTTCCAGTCGCGGCTCGTGTACATATAAGTGCCAGTTGCCGTAATCTTCGGGAAATAGTTCGCGAGGGCAATGTTTCTGTCATACCCCGCAACCTTGATTTTCTGCTGAGCCGTCTTCAGCGAATTGTTGTTCTCTACCGCCATCTGCCTGCACTCGTCAAGAGTCAGAACTTGCTGCGCACCGGCATAAGTCGGGAGCACACAGAGTGCTGCGGCGATAATCCACATTGTCTTTTTCATTTTTCTATATCTTTAAATTATTTTCCTGACATTGCATCCAACCGGCAGAAGATCCGAATCGAATGCGGCGGGCTATAATTCAAAATAATTGCCATACACGAGAAAATATGTATAACAAATCGGATATATAAATATACATTTTGTCGCAAAAAACGACTTTTTAATAATTTTTGCGTATTTTTGTAACTCAATAAAATGGGAAAATATCGAAATAATATGGAAAGATATCACGAAGTCAACATCCGCGAACTCAAGCACTTGTCTCAGGGCTCGATAGTAAATGACAATTTGTCAGACGACCTCTTCATTGCAGAAATGCACTATGAATCGAAGATGGACATCATCGAATATCCCTGCCGTTTCCACGGCTATATGGCGTTTTTCTGCATAAAGGGAGAGTTTGAAGTGGAGATAAACCTCAAAAAATTCACCATCAGGAAAGATTCCATGTTCATCTACACTCCAGGCAACATCGTGAGAGTCACAAACATAGACCCGAGGGAAAAAGAATCCGTACACTTTGTCGTTGTCGCGATTTCGGAAGACCTGATGTCCAGCACACGCTTCGACTTCAGCAAGCTCTACAACGAAAGCCTGCGCCTGCTCGAATCGCCTTGCGTTGTCATCAATGAGAACGAGAGGGGACTCTACCGGAAATATTTCGATCTCATACAGGAAGTGTCAAAAATGAGGATGCCGAATATGAGAGAGTCCGTGACGGCTCTGATTTCATCCATCTTCTACCTCATGGGTGCCATGTGGACTGACAGACTGACTGCGGCGAAGAAAAATGGTGGAGACGAGATGTCCACAAGGTCAAAAATCGTCCTTGAGGATTTTCTTCTGCTCGTAAGGGACTATCACACAAAGGAAAGAAGCCTGTCGTTTTATGCGGACAAGCTCTACCTCACTCCGAAATATCTCTCCAAACTCATAAAGTCTGTCAGCGGCAAATCAGCCCACGAATGGATTGACTCATTCGTCATTCTGGAGGCGAAGAATCTCCTGAAATATTCGGATATGAGCATAAAATCAATAGTTTACGAACTCAATTTCCCAAATCAAACTACATTCTACCGATTCTTCAAGACCAAGACCGGAATGACCCCATCGGAATACCGGAAAATGTAGTGCGCTAATTTGCACCAAATCAAAATTATGCATAACTTTGGCGCCGTGTTTTTAAGGTTATTAGTGCATTTCGAGAACAGAGCCGGTTTCAATCTGAAACCAAATCTGGGATAAATGCGAAAATCGTTTACAATTTATGAAGAAATTAGACCTTTTGTTGTCTATTTTTCTCATTTTCGTTGCAAACAGCCAATACGTACAAGCACAGGATAAAGTGACGGTCAAGGGCACTGTTTCATCCGCAGAAAGCGGAGAGCTGCTCTACGGTGCTTATGTCCTTTGTGGCACAGGCGGAGGTTCTGCAACAGATGAGAACGGATTTTACTCCGTAAGCGCCACCCCGGGCGAACGACTTGTCTTCCAGTACATCGGTTGCAGCGCAGCCGAATTTGTCGTTCCTGAAGGACAGAGCGAAATCGTTTACAATGTAAAACTCAAACTCGACAATGCCCTCGACGATGTGGTTGTCGTAGCCTATGGCGTGAGGAAAAAGGGTACCATTGCAGGTTCCGTTTCCACCGTCAAGTCAGAGGCTCTCGCAGATGTTCCTGCGGCAAGTTTCGACCAGGCTCTCCAGGGCAAGGCAACAGGCCTTATGGTGATGTCGAACACGGGTGAACCGAGCGCAACCGCAACTTTCCAGATTCGCGGAACGAACTCAATCAACGCAGGCACGGCTCCCCTTTTCATCCTCGACGGACTTCCGATATCCGCGAGTGACTTCAACGCCATAAGTCCCAACGACATACAGTCAATCTCAGTTCTGAAGGACGCCACCTCCACTTCAATCTATGGAGCGAGAGCGTCAAACGGTGTGGTGGTCATCACTACCAAACGCGGACGTATGGCAGAAAGGGCACGCATCCAATTCCGCACCCAGCTCGGATTCTCCCAGCTCGCACACGGCAACTGGAACCTGATGAACACCGCAGAGCGCATACAGTATGAAAAGGAAGTCGGACTCACCGCCGGCAAGGACTACGCGAAGCTCGCAAAGACCGACATCAACTGGCTCGACGAGGTCTTCAACAAATTCGCACCTCTCCAGAATTATGAGCTCCAAATCAGCGGCGCAAACGAAAGGACAAACTACTACGTTTCCGGCGGCTGGTACAAACAGCAGGGTACGACTTCCGACTCGGACTTCTCCCGTGCCAATTTCAGGGCGAACTTCGAGACAAGGGCAAACGACTGGCTCAAATTCGGCACGAACACAATGTTCGCATACGAGAACTACGCCGAAACTATGTCCGGAGAGTATGCCCTCAACACCCCGATTGCGGCAGCCCGTTTTATGCTCCCATATTGGAATCCATACAAGGCTGACGGAAGTCTCGCTTCAATCAACGACGGAAGTTGGAAGGGACTCGGCCAGAACCCTCTCGAATGGGCAAAGACAAATCCTTATGTAACAAGGAAATACAAACTCATCTCAGGTCTATTCCTCGAAATCAATCCTGTGGAAGGCCTCACGCTCAAATCCCAGGCAGGTGTCGATTTCAGCCACGGAGCGGTAAAAACCACCGTGCTTCCGAGCTACAAACCTAACAACGGGCAGGGTAAGGCGGCCAGGAGTTCTTCCGATGCGCTGAACCTCACGATTTTCAACACCGCCAACTATGTCCTCGACATTGACGAGCACAAAATGAACTTTATGCTCGGACAGGAGGGTATTCTCTATAAGGCGGAAGGTTTCAGCGTCTCAACGGCGGGACAGTCCAACGACTTCCTCCTCGACATTTCCTCAGCCACACGTGCGACATCGTGGTCAAGCAGCACCACATCATATTCCTACCTATCCTTCTTCGGACGCGGCGAATACAATTGGGCAAGCCGCTGGTTCCTTGAGGCTTCGGTCCGCGCCGACGGTTCATCCCGTTTCGGAAAGTCCGGACGCTGGGCTCCATTCGGTTCTGTAGGTCTGATGTGGGATGCGAAAAACGAAAACTTCCTCAAGAGAGTGGATTGGATAAGTTTCGCACAGCTCTCAGTCGGAACGGGAACATCCGGTAACTCCAGCATCCCGAACTACGACCACATCGCACTCGTTTCCGGAGGCCGCGACTACTTCGGCAATGCCGGTATAGGCCCGGCATCAAAGGGTAACGAAAATCTCGAATGGGAGAAGACCTGGTCGTCCAACGCTTCCCTCCACCTTGGATTCTTCAACCGAATCGATTTCCAGGTAGAGGTGTATAACAAACTCACAACCAATATGCTTATGTCCGTTCCGGTTTCATACGCCGACGGAGGATACGGCTACCGTTGGGACAATGTCGGTGGTATGGTCAACCGCGGAGTCGAGCTCGACCTCAACATCGATGTCCTCAACCTGAAGGGTTTCACTTGGAACATCAATGCGAACGCATCATATAACAAGAACAAAATCACCGAACTCTACAACGGACTCAATGAATATGTCGTATCCACGACGGGAACAAAACTCGTGGTCGGACATTCCTACGGAGAATTCTTCCTCAACCGCTTCGCCGGAGTAAACCCGATTGACGGAAATCCGCTCTGGTACACCGCCGACGGAGAAATCACCGACGAATTCAGAGAGGCTGACAAGGTGATGACCGGCAAGAGCTGCATCGCTCCTTGGCAGGGAGGATTCGGAACCACACTCTCGTGGAAGGGTCTTTCCCTCAGCGCACAGTTCTCCTGGGTTGCCGACAGATGGATGATTAACAACGACCGCTACTTCGAGGAAGGCGGCGGACTCTTCGACACCTACAACCAGTCCAAGAGGATGCTCTACGACCGTTGGAAGCAGCCGGGCGATGTCACCGACGTTCCCCGTCACGGAGTTTCACCGCAGTTCGACACCCACCTTCTCGAAAATGCGTCATTCCTCCGTCTGAAAAACCTTATGCTCGCCTACTCCATTCCGCAGGCAGCCCTCGCAAAGACCAGATTCTTCACAGGGGCAAGGGCATATCTCCAGGCTCAGAACCTTCTGACATTCACGCCGTTCTCAGGACTTGACCCTGAGTCTTCGAGCAACATCTACAAAGCGCAGTATCCGATGGCGCGTCAGTTTACTCTCGGAATTGAACTTAGCTTCTAATGACAATGAGATATATAGCGAAAATATCAACAATACTTGCGGCAGTCCTCGTCGCGACCTCCTGCCTCGATTTGTATCCGGAGGATGCGATTCCGGAGGACAAGGCAATCACCACGCTCGAAGAGGCGGACCAGGCTGTAATCGGCATCTACTCCGACTTCAAGAGCAGCGCCCTCTACAGCGGTCTTCTCACCCTTCTTCCAGACATCCAGGCAGACCTCGTCTATGCTGTGGACGGCTACACCAACACTCACGGAGATTTCTGGAGATGGGAGATACTTCCGACAAACTCCTCTGTAGAAGCAGTTTACGGCTCGCTCTACGGCATCATCGGAGACTGCAACTTCTTCTTCGACTACGCCCCAAGGCTCCGTTCCACGCTCAAGACAGACCAGGAATTTCTCGAAATGGACTCGCTCGAAGGAGAGGTCCATTTCGCCAGAGCAATCGCATATTCCGAACTCATCAAACTCTTCTGCAAGGCCTATGAGCCTGAGACGGCGGAGAATGAACTCGGAGTCGTCCTCGTCACCAGTTACCATAATCCCGGAAAAATCACACGTTCATCCCTCAAAGATTCATACGCTTTCGTTCTCGATGAACTCGACAAGGCTTACGAAAAGCTGGAACTCGAAAATACTAACAACCAGATTTTCATAAGCAAGAGTGCAGTGAACGCTCTCCGTGCGAGGATTTATCTCTATATGCAAGATTGGGACAACGCCATCAAATACTCAAGCGAAGTGATTGAAGACAAATATCTCAGCCTCGCGAGCGCAACCAAGGCGATGACGGCAAAACAGTCCGAATACCTCTATATGTGGACAAACGACGCCGCAGCGGAAATCATCTGGAGAATCGGATTCACCCCGACATCTTACGGCGGTTCACTCGGTTCGGTATTTCTCAAATACAACCAGATTACCTTCTATCCGGATTACGTCCCTGCCGACTGGGCTCTCGGACTCTACGCACAAGCCGACCTCCGCTACAACGCATTCTTCAGCCAGCAGCGCACAGGCTATGCACACGGACTGAGCTGGCCTCTGCTGGTGAAATACTACGGCAACGAAACCTTCATCCAAAACAATATCTACCACGTGAATATGCCGAAAGTTCTGCGCCTTTCAGAACAATATCTGATTCGCGCCGAGGCCTATTGCCGCAAGGCTGACTACAGCAAGGCTGCAAAAGACATAACCAAACTTCGCACAGCACGTTACTCAAGCTACGGCAACACGACAATCTCCGCCGACAACTGGCTCGAAACCATCAGCGAAGAGCGTGTAAAAGAGCTTTATATGGAGGGATTCCGCCTCCAGGACCTCAAGAGATGGCACAAAGGCTTTGAGAGAAAAGAACAGACAAGTTGCGTGAAAGAAGGCAGCACGCTCAAGATAGAGGCGGACAATCCGCTCTTCGTATGGCCTATTCCGCAGCACGAGCTGAATTCTCCGGACGCTGAAATCCAGCCGAACGAAAGCAACCGATAGAAAAGGAGACGAAAGATGAAAAGAAAAATATATATAGCATTGGCTGCCATAGCGGCGACCTTCGCACTTTCTTCCTGCAAAAGCGAATATATCCAATTCGACGGTCCTTCAGTGGTGGCCTTCTCCGACACAAGTTTTGTCTGCCCCGTGCAACAGAGCGTTGAAGAATTCGGAGTTGACATCGCCGCCACAAACGCCTGCTCCTATGACAGGACATTCGTAGTTGAAGCAATTCCGGGCAAAAGCACGGCTGTTTTCGGCAAACACTACTCAATCGACAACCAGACAGTGACAATCAAAGCCGGAGAACGCGCTGCAAAAGTCTTCATCAAAGGCAACTACGACAGCCTCGAAGCCGGAGAGGACGATCCTTACATCGGACTTAAACTCATCGGAGTCGAAGACAACCAGTGGGAGTTCAACAGCCAGGAGACCAAGGTCTATCTGAGAAAAGTCTGCCCTTTCAACATCGACGACTTCACCGGGAAATGCACCGTTATGTCAAGTTTCCTGCTTTCTTTCCTGAAGATTCAGGAGCGTGAGGCAGTGGCGGAGAAAATCGATGACGAGACAATAGTCATCCGAGGAATGTTCGAAGACGGCTATGACGTCAAATACCGTTTCGACCTCTCAGACGTACTCTATCCGACAATGTATATGGTCGAAGAATCCGTAATCGGCGACTCCCGTACATTTATGAACTACATCCACGGCAACGGACAACTGCTCGGAAGCGATGTCATGGGTTACACATCAGAACTCAATCTCTGTGAGAAATACCTCAACCAATATATGATGGTCCGCGTCGACGAAGTGGGAACTGTGGGTCTGTTTGTGAACATCATCCAATTCGGTGAGGACGAATGATGATTTTCTTTGGAAGTATATGTATTTGAATGACTTAATAGTTAAAGATATGAAGACATTATTTATCAAAGGCCTTGCCTTTGCCGCTGCCGTTGCAGCGATGGCGTCCTGCACGAAGGATGCGACTGAAGAAGAACCTGCTCCTGTGTTCCCACAGCTGCAGAGCGTTACAATTCAAGCCGGAGATCAGCAATCTCTGAACTTTACTGCCGACAAAGATTGGAAACTTTCTATAGACAAGACAACTTGGTGTACATTCCTTGACGGAGAGGTTGAAACCGCACAACTTTCAGGACTCAAAGGAGAGGTGACTGTGACTGTCCTTGTGAAAGACAACGGACTCGACTTCAATTCAGATGTTGCAAAACTCGACCTCACGCTCGGAAACAAGACCGAGACCATTTTCGAAATCACCCGTCCGGGCAAGGCCCGCGAAGTGAAGCTCTATGCCGCAGTGGGTGATGGAGAACTCACTGAAGTTGAGAAACTTGAGTTTAAGTGGAACGTTCCTGAATGGGGAGACCCTTATATGGACCAGATGAAATTCGCTGTGGTGGCAAACTACGACTGGACCGTGGCAACTCCGGAGAAATGCACATTCAGCGACAAAAGCTGGAATGAAATCCCGGGAGTGACCGGTAAAGCAGGAGTGGGCCCCGAAGACGAAGGATTCAGCCTTACCTACATCAAAGTCAATGAGGATGCAAACGCATACGAAATCAATGGTAAACTTGTCGTGACCGACACTGAAGGAAAGAATCCTGTGGAGTTCGACATCGTCTATCCGGGATATCCTGAGAATAAAATTGCCATTGAACCGGCAAGTCTTCTGGGTATGTTCGGTATGAACTTCAGCATCGACGGTTTTGTTATCAACAAAGGCTTTGACCAAGAGGAAGTGACCACAGACAAAGAGGTTAACGTATCCGTCAAAGCAAAAAATATGGAGTACAGCGTCTACAAAATCGCCAACAACGAGGGAAAAGCTGTTGAACTTGGTGCGGACTCCTGGCTCAAAATCAGCAATGACAAGAAAGGCGTACTCAAAGTTTCCGCAACACAAAACACCACTGGCGACAGGGAGGCATATATCCTTGTGCTTCCGAAAGCACTTGTAAAGGACTTTAAGATTGAAACTTTCATTGATCAGTATGGCTATGCAAATTATGACTACGATGGAATGTTCATAAAAGTCACACAGAAGGGTGTCAAAGTAACAAAGGATTTCAAAGCACTCTGGGGAAGGACTTCTGCTGATATAAAGGCTGTCGAATTCTCTGCATATCCGGAGTTTAAGGATATGACTCCATCCGGTTTTGAATCTGGCTCTTGCAACGACAATGCTTATGTGATTGAAGTTACTGAAAATGACATTATTGCCTACGGACAGAGCTCTGGAGCACTGCAGTTCGCGCCTCTCGGCTTCCCAGATGGCTACTATGCTTTCGGAGGAACTGCAGACTCGAACCTCTACAGAATGACCCCTCAATCCGGAGAATGGAAGGAGAAATATATTCATGACGCAACACTCTACACTTCAAATGGTTCCATCCATGGGCTCCAGATAGATCCTGAACAATTTGTCAATATGACTGAGACTGAGGTTACATCAAAGAATTTTAAAGGAATGGTAGTCTTCCAGTTCTACAAGACTGCAGAGGATAAACAATCGTATAAATCTTCCGCAACACTTGTGATTGTTAAGAAATAGTTTTTCAAATAAGAATGAAATTATCTAATCGAAATCTGATTCTGCTGATTACGGCATTCGTTTCCACCATGCTGCTCTTTTCGGGCTGCACGGCGGAAACCGCGCCGGAATCTGCCTCCGGATACGGCTACTTCCAGTTCCACCTCTACAAGGCGGAATCCTACGACGCCACGACAAAAGCCGGAGGAAAACTTGATTATCTGCGTGACGCAGCAAAAATTAGAGTCACCCTCCGCAGCGAGGACAACGACATCATCACCCCGGTGGCAGTGGTGGAAAGTGTGGCTGAAAGCATCTCCGAATGGGGACTTCAGACAGCGAAAATCCGTCTTCTCGCCGGCCGCTACACCCTCACCGCCTACGAAGTATATGACGGCCTGGACAAGTCGGTGATGATTGGAGAGCCGTCGGAGACTATGGTCATCGATGTGCCCGAAAACGGATTGGTGGCGAAGGATTTGACTCTGGATGTGACCGGACGCGGCTGGGCAAAATTCCGTCTCACCAAAGACCTCTCGGAAATCGTGACGAGGGCCGGAGTGAAAGACGGAGCGGACGAATATCCGTTCTATGGCATCCAGTCCGTGGACCTCACTGTGAAGAACAAAATCACCAACGAGCTGACCGAAATCACCAATATCGAGGTCTCACACGAGTTCACCGAGGACGGTGAGGACGGCTATATCAGCGGTGTCTGCGTGAGCGACACGCTTGTTCTTCTGAAAGCCGGCACATACACGGTGACCAAGTTCAGAACCTATTTCGATTATTTCAGAAAAGTCTATGAGACATCGAGCAATGTCGCTGAAAACGAGTTTACGGTAAAAGACAACAAAGTCTCCGACGCTGATGTCCCTGTGACTCTCCACACCACTTCAGGACACATTGCGGACGCACTTGCCCTCAGGGAAATCTGGGAGGCGCTGGACGGCCCTTCCTGGAGAATCAAATGGGAGTTCAACTGCGATGTAGATGCCTGGACAGCAAATGAAGGAGTACAGATTCTCGGAAACGGAAGGGTTGCAGCCCTCGACTTCACAGGAACGGGTGCAAAGGGCGCTATGCCTGCCGCTATCGGCAAACTGACCGAACTCCGCAGAATCATACTCGGAACGATGAACTACAGTGCCGCATCCCCAGGAACGCTCTCTACTTCAACAAAGAGCACAAAGAAAGGAGCCGTTCTCTACACCCCTGAAGATCCCCAGAGCCACCGCCAGGGAGTCATCGGCAAACGCGACCCTCGCTCCATCTTCAGCAAAGAGCTTCAGCTCGGCTTTGAAATCGCCGGCAATCCGGTGCAGGAAGAGCAGAGCAGCCTCAGAGACAGATTCCTCAAGAACGTAAGAGGCACATCGCTGCCAAGCAACGGTTCACTCGGATCTCTCGGAGACTGGAGACCTGAGATTTATCCGAGCGAAATCACATCGCTCCCCCCTGAAATCAACTCCCTCAAGAACCTTGAGCACATCACCATCTGCTACTGCCCGTTCTTGAGCCTTCCGGAGGATATGTCAGGCTGTACGGCTCTGACCGACCTCGACATTTTCGCCTGCCCGGAGATGACAGTTTTCCCTAAGGGTATCGCAACCCTCCCGAACCTCGTGTCTCTCGTTTTCGGCTTCAACGAAAATATCCCAGCTTCATCCACAGAGGCGGGAATAGCGGCAATCAACGCCGGAGCAGCCAGCAAGACCGTCCAGCTTCTCTACTTCCCTAACCAGAGAATCGATGTGATGCCGGACCTCAGGAATATCACCCGCCTGTCTGTGCTCACAGCTCAGGAGTGCGGTCTGAAATCATTCGCCGCTCCATTTGGAAAAGACCATCCGCTCGTGCAGCTGATTGTCAACGACAACGAGCTCAGCGACCTTCCACGCGATGCTGAGGGCTATTTCGTAGGCTACAATGCCGAGACTGAGGATTTGAACTTCTCCAACAACAAGTTCACATTTATGCCGGACATATTCGACGCGAAATCCGCCTATACAGTGGGCACCATCAATTTCTCCAACAACCAAATCAGCAGTATGGAGAACGGCAGCGCCTACAAGGGTCTGAAAGCCACGACACTCGATCTTTCATACAACCGTCTCAGCGAGATGCCGGTCGAACTCTTCGGAACCAGCTCTTCATCAGTGGGTTATCTCAAACTCGATGCAAACGGAATGGAGAAAATCAGCAAGGAGGCTCTGGACGGAGAATACACCTTCAGGACCACCACTATAAGTATGGCATACAACAAACTCAAATCCCTGCCGGAAGAATTCGACAGTCTCACTTTCCCATACCTCTCGGGAATGGATTTGAGTTACAACCGTTTCGACAATTTCCCATACACCGCTGTGAACAACCAATACCTCACAGTCTTCGTTTTCCGCCACCAGAGGGATGCGGACGGCGACCGTTGTATGAGGACCTGGCCTACGGGAATCGGACAGGCGCTTGCAGGTTTGAGAGCTCTCTATCTCGGTTCCAACGACATCCGCGTCGTCAATGACGAACTTTCGTATATGATATATAATCTCGACATTATGGACAACCCGAACATATCCATCGACGTGAGCGCCGTTTGTCCATACATCCGCTCGGGATTTTACAACCTCATCTACAGCCCGGGACAGGATATCCGCGGATGTGACGATGCGCTTAAACTCTAAAAGTCTGAATGTATGAAGAATATTAAAACAATATCATTGATTTTCGCACTTGCTGCAGTGATTGCGGCGTGTCAGAAAGAGATTCAGACGAATCTGAAGTTCGGCGCGGACACCGAAACCATCACCATCGGTGCGGAAGGCGGTTCTGAAACCGTGCACATCAGCGCGGAAGAAGGTTGGGTGGCAAACTCCACTTCTCCCTGGATTTCCATATCCCCCGCAAACGGCAACGGCTCATCTGATTGCCGGATTATCATCGACACGACCCTTCTGGCCAACGGCACGCGAGAGGGAACCGTGCGATTCACTTCAAAGTCGGCGGAAGGCTCGACATCCGACATCCGTGTCATCCAGACAGGATATGAAAAGATGATTGTACTCAACAAAACGGAAGTTTCAGTTCCGAGTTTCGATGAGTACAAAAAACGCTATATCGACCTTGAACTCACTTCAAATGTGGAGTTTACGGCAGATATGGCAGCAGACAAGGAATGGGCGAAACTGCTCGACTACAAATTCACTCTCGACAGGGGTTCGCGTCCGAGAACGGTGAAACTCCGCATCAGATGGGAAAACAATACCCGTCCGTCCGAAAGGGAGGCTGTCCTCTCGTTTAAGGCAGCCGACGGAGAGGAACTCTCAAAGAACGACCGCCTTGTCATCAAGCAGACCGCCGCTGAAGAAATCGAGGATAGCCGCAGAGGCGACTCCCTCGCAATCGTTGGCTGCGCACGTGCAATCAACTTCGACATGAGCGAATTTGAAGGCGAGTCCATGGACCACTGGACATTCGTTTCACTTTGGGAAAAGGGTGACGAAGGCTATAGCGAAGAAAAAAAAGGCCGCGTGAGAGCAGTGACATTCTCATTCTTCTACACCCAAGACGGGATTCCTTATGAGGTGCAGTTCCTCCGCAAATGTGAAGACCTCACCTTCTTCAGCAACGCAAACTGGTATCGCATGAACTTCTCCACAGGAGAATACATCGCGAAAATGACCCAGCTCAAGAAGCTGAAAATCACGGCACTCGGACTCGTAAAGATTGACGACGACTTCGCAAACCTCAAAAATCTTGAGGAACTCGGACTCGTTTCCAACAACTTCAACATCCTCCCTGACGTGCTAACACCGGAGAATTTCCCGAAATTGAAGAAACTCGACCTCTCTTCCAACAGAAGGACCACCATCCTCGACCTGAGCACGACCACCTACGACCAGTCAGTCTGGGGAGGTTTCGTGGGCGAGTTCCCAAAGAGGCTTCTCGAATGGGACAATCTGGAGTATCTGAGACTCTCGTTCAACTACATCTACGGCAAACTGCCTGATATGAAGGATTATGGCAAGGTATATACTGAAGAGGACATACTTGCGGCAAAAGACACTCTTCCTAACGGAGTGAACAACCCTGCACGCTACAACCTCATCGGCAAGCCGAAGGTGCTTCCGAACGCCAAGTTCTTCGGAATCAACCTCAACCTCCTCGAAGGCGAGATTCCTGAATGGGTGCTCTACCACCCTCATCTCGGGGAATGGGATGCCGAGACTCTCGTATTCAATCAGTCTTCAGAGATCAACAACCTCGAAGGCAAAAGACCGGGATTCTCGAATGTTCCGGACAATCTCGACTACTACTACAAGGCCTACCCGCTCAAGAAACCGGACTACTACATTGACGGAAAATAAGATAACAGGTGATTATGAAGAAGATAAGAAATATATTTGCAGCTTTGGCCCTCGCGGCGGCGCTCCTTTCCTGCAGCAGGGAAACTGTTGTGGAAAATCCGTCGTCGGAGCAGCGCAAGGCCACAATTGTAAACAGCCCGGAGGGTGCGCAAAGCGGAGAGTTGATTGTCAAATTCTGTCCTGAGCTTTCCGACCTTCTGGACCAGGCGGCCATCACCAAATCCGGCGAAAGGGCAAATGTCCTGGAGGCGACCGGAATCAAGAACGTGGACGACCTTCTGAGCTACCTCGGAGGCTGCACTCTGGAAAGAGTATTCCCTGTGGATGCGAGAAACGAAGAACGCACCCGCAAATCGGGGCTTCACCTCTGGTATGTCGTGAGATTCGACCCCGATGCGGATGTGAAGGAAGTCGCTTCGCACCTCGCTTCTCTTGGCGAACTTTCAAAAATTGAGTACAGCAAAGAACTCAAAAAGATGTCCTCCGCACGTCCCGTAGCGATTTCGACAAAAGACCTGAGCTACACAGGCGTCACCGCGTCCGCCACATTCAACGACCCTCAGGCAGCTTTCCAGTGGAATCTCCACAACAGCGGAACTCTCCCTGACACCCCTATGCAGCACCTCACGGAAGGACTTGACGCAGGCTGCACAGAGGCTTGGAAGAAATGCACCGGAGGCGCGGACATAATCGTCGCTGTGATGGACGAGGGTGTAATGTGGAGCCATCCGGACCTCATCGCAAACGCTTGGACCAACCATGACGAGGTTTACCTCTCTACCGAGGACAACGACGGCAACGGCTACGCAGGCGACGCGCACGGATATAATTTCGTGGCAAACAGCGGAATCGTAACTTGGAATGGCCGTACGGACAGCGGACACGGCACACACGTAGCCGGAATCATCGCAGCCGAGAGCAACAACGGCGTCGGCATCAGCGGCATCGCCGGCGGAGACAAGGCAAAGGGAGAAAGCGGAGTGAAGATTATGTCCCTCCAGATTTTCTCCGGAAGCAACGGTGTCACCATCCCGAACGAAGTACGAGCGGTGAAATATGCTGCGGACAACGGCGCGGTCATACTCCAGTGCAGCTGGGGATATAATTCCGCACTCTCAGACCCGTTCCACTACACTCCGACGAAATACTACACCGACGACGAATTCGCTGACGCACAACCGCTCGAAAAGGAGGCATTCGAATATTTCCTCCACCACGCAGGCTCTCCTGACGGGGTTATCGACGGCGGTGTCATAGTCTTCGCTTCCGGAAACGAATATGCGGCAATGTCCTCATATCCGGGAGCCTACAGCAAATTCATCTCCGTTTCATCAGTTTGCGGTGACTTCACCCCATCGACCTACACCAATTACGGCCCGGGCACCGACATCGCGGCTCCGGGCGGAGACACCGACTATCACGAAGACGCACGTGGAGGCATACTCTCAACCCTCCCGCCAGAGGTCAGCAACGGCACAGGCTACGGCTATATGGAAGGCACATCGATGGCCTGTCCTCACGTTTCAGGTGTGGCAGCCCTCGGACTCGCCTACGCAAGCAAACTCCACAAGCATTTCAGAGCAGACGAATATCGCGAACTCATCCTTCGCTCTGTCAGCGACTTAGACTCTCACCTGAGCGGAAAGAAACTCTACCACTACCTCTGGCAGACACTCGGTGACTTCTGCCCTACTCTCGTGGACCTCGACTCACAGTACAAAGGAAAGATGGGCTCCGGAGTCATCAATGCGGACATCCTGCTTCGCAACATCGAAAACGAAGCCAACGGAGTGCCGATGAAACTCACCAATGTCTATGTGGGAGAGGGTGCGACGAAGACCATCGAACTCAAAGGCTGCTTCAAGGAGGGCGAAAGCACGACTTTCACCGCAACTTGCGCGGACTCGGAAATCGCAACAGTCAAGGTTAGCGGAAGCAAAGTCATCGTCACAGGACTCAAACAAGGCCGCACCAAACTCAGCGTGACTTCCGGAAAGGGAGAGACGCAGACTTCCACCATCACGGTGAGAAAGGGAGCCACAAACAACGGCTGGTTGTAGAAAAACTGCAAGGGTGAGAAATTTGCTTGTAATATCGCTTCTGCTCGCGGGCACGATTGCTTCCGCTCAAGGAATCGTCGTCCCGCAGCACTTGCTCGATTCCATTGCAAATCCTCCGATTGAAAGGCTTGAAAGCCTCAAATTTGACAAGGAAACAGTGGATTTGGGTGAAATCCGTGAAGATGCGGAGCCGGTTCAAGCAGTTTTCACTCTCAAAAACGAAGGAGAAAAGCCCGTCACCATCCTCAGAATCTCGACTTCTTGCGGATGCACGACGGCTCTGCACGAGAAAAGTTCAATCGCAGCGGGAGCCTCAACGCAAATCAGGCTTTTCTACAACCCAAAGTCCCAAAGCGGCAAACAGACAAGAAAGGCATACATCTACACGGACGCCTCCCCCACTCACCCGTCTGCGGTACTCTCTCTGAAAGTGAAAGTACTCCCGGGCGAACTCCCGCAAGGATTCCCTGTTTTGATGGGCAGTCTGGCACTCAGCCGAAAAGAGGTCTGCTTCAGATTCGCCCCCGGCGAGGAAAAGGCTGTTGAGAGGATTGTCTGCCGGAACATAGGCAGGAAAGAACTCAGACTCCGGGCACTGGATGGCTTTTGCCCGACCTGGCTGCAATTCAGGACTGAGCCCCAAGTGATTCTTCCCGGAGCCGAAGCGGAGATAATTCTCTCCGCAAACGCCCAAGAATTGCCTTCTGAGGCCCGAACGGGCTCCGCGCTCGTCATTATAAACGGACTCGGCGGAAAACCGTCAGAAAGGGCGTTAAATGTGAATTATGAGCTCAGCACCCGTCAATGATGCCGCACTGCCACCCCAAAAATAAAACAAGACAGAATAAAAACAGTTTGAATAGATGAAAACAATAAGCAGAATACTCATTATGCTCGCCACAGCAGCGACATTCTTCGCCTGCACGAAGGACCATTCCTACGAAGACGACTCCGCCCCACAGCTGAGCCTCTACCAGATTGCCGGCACTTGGCAACTCTCCTCGTGGAACGGAAAGGAAATCGCCGCTGACGAGGAAACATACTGCTACCTCATACTCAAGAGCAAGGACAGCTCGTTTGAAATCTACCAGAACGTCGATTCTCCATACTCCCGCCACCTCACGGGCAATTTCAAACTCAGCTACGACGAGGACAAGGGAATCAACAAGGTCAGCGGCTGGTACGACTACAACGCAGGCCTCTGGGCATCGGACTACATCGTGAGCGAGGTGAGCGAAAACTCGATGACCTGGACTTCCGGCAGCGAGGTCTGCATCTACACCCGCTGCGAAGCCATTCCTGAAGACATCCTAAGCGGCACCAAGGCTCTGTAGTGCCCCGGCAAGCACTCCTCGAAAGGAAAGCCCATAAAAAAGCTATACCCCGTTTAGCGTCCATCACTGGAGGCATCACGAGGTAAAAGCCCGTTTAAACACCAAATAGTTTACTCTTTCATAGATTAAATCAAATCTGGGTATTGCAATCAATCGTTTTTTAAGGTCAAAATTGCAAAACAGAACAAGTGTGTTTATTTTATAGTGTTCGTAACCTCCAGAAAACTGGAAGTGCTGCAAAAGTATAATCTAAAATCATAAGTGCAAAATAATAATTGTCACATAGGATAACTTCCTGTGTGACAATTATTTATTACGAAAAATCAGTCAAATTGGGGATTTTACCTCAAATTTACATCCACTGATTATCAGATACTTAGAAATTCGCCTAAAGCTCCGGATGTGACACGTCACGGTCTGAATTCTCCATCAAATCCTGCAAAAACTTGGATAATTCCCGCACATCATTGTTCAAACCGAGCTTTTTTCGGATTCTGAGCACAGCATTGCGGTAGGTCCCGTCGGTCACTCCAAGGTAGGAAGCCACTGTTTTTCCCTTCGCTCCGGAGACGACAAGACAGCAAATCGAAATCTCCTTACCGTTAAGCCCCTTATCCCTCAACCCTGCGAGGAACTCTGCATGAGAAAGCATAAAAGAAGCGCGGGTGGAGGCGAGAAAAATACTCCTGTCTTTCAGGACATCCTCCAATTTTGCCGTCACATTGGCCTTGTATCCGCCCATGTGTTCCACAATGCACTCATTCAGCAGAGCGAGACGCTCTTCCACAAGATGCACCGACTCTTCGTCCAACTGCACCCTCTCCTTCCACGACAAAAGGTCGTCAATTTCCTTCTGAGCCTCGTCACGAAGTTGTTTCAAATGTTCGTTCTCCGCTTTTCGTCGACGAAGTTCGCGCAAAACCAAAAGAGTCACAAGAGCCAAAACAACAATAACCAGCGCAAGACACAGGAATATCACCAGATTCATATACCACAGCTGCTGGCTCCTCAATTCCTGTTCGAAAGATTCTTCCGCAAAACGCGCCTTCGACTCGAATATCCTCAAATCCTGTTCATCAGAGAGACGGACATATTCCGAATATGCATCCAATGCCCCCTTGTAATCCCCTGATTGTTCAAGAATTTGCGAAAGCAGCGAATAATAAGAGGCCTCGTACAGACTGCGATATGCGCTGTTCCCCTCCCCGATATTCTTCATAAAACCTGTCCTCTCGAAAAAGACTTGCGAAGCCTTGTCATAATTCCCGGAAACGAAATATGCCTCCGCAATTGCGAGCCAGTCAACAAGAGAGTCCCTTCCCGTCATAGCGCTACAGTAATCCGACACAATCGAGTCCACAAGTGAGTACTCCTCTTTCTCGACGGTGTTCTGCAACAAAATGGAATAGAGATTTGTCAACTGAACAGAATCCAAGCCTTCTCTTTTAGCCAGAACGCTGTCAATCAGAGCGGACGCAGCTTCATTTTCGCCCTGAATCATCTTGATATTGGCGGCATCCAGAAGTGTCGCGGCATATCTCGATATTTCGTCAAGTTCCCGATAGATTGCCGCAGCCTTTTCAGCCTTTCTTTCCGCTGCATCAAAATCGTAGAGAAGAGTGTAGAGCTTCGCCATCTTGCCGTACAGTTGCGCAACTGCATAGCGGTCCTTTGCTTTCGACACATACCTCGAAGCCTTTGAGAAATTTTGCATCGCTGTGTCGTAGTCGTCCGCAAGGTAAGCCTCCAGACCTTTCTGATAGTAGGTCAGAAGATTTTCGTCAGGAGATTTGCCCCAGTTTTCCAAAGGCGTGCAGCCGGAAGAAGAGATCGCGGCGAGCCCCCCCGAAAAGCAAAGGCAACAGAATGAGTAATTTTTTCATAATCACGCGATTAAAAACTCCGCGACCTCGGAAAGCGTCTGCCCCAAAGTCGCGGAGTAAGCAAAACTTCAAAAATCATCTACAGTTTTTTCAGAAGAGTCTTGAGGCTGACTTCCTTGTCGATGATTCCCGGGAGGTCTTCAATCTTCACCCTCTCTTGAGCCATCGTGTCTCTGTGGCGGATGGTGACGCAGCCGTCGCTAAGCGAATCGTGGTCTACAGTCACGCAGAACGGTGTTCCGATGGCATCCTGGCGACGATAGCGCTTTCCGATGGAGTCCTTTTCGTCGTACTGGCAATTGTAGTCGTACTTCAATTCGTCCATAATCTTCTGTGCCAGCTCAGGAAGACCGTCCTTTTTGATGAGCGGAAGCACCGCAACCTTCACCGGAGCGAGTGCCGGCGGGATTGAAAGCACTGTACGTGTCTCTCCGTTTTCGAGCTGCTCCTCGTGGAAAGAGTGTGAAAGCACCGCAAGCACCATACGGTCGACTCCGATTGAAGTCTCGATTACGTAAGGTGTGAAGCTCTCGCCGCTTTCCGGGTCGTAGTACTGAATCTTTTTGCCGGAGAATTTCTGGTGGTTTCCGAGGTCGAAATCTGTCCTGGAGTGGATTCCTTCAAGCTCCTTGAAGCCGAATGGGAAATTGAATTCGATGTCGGTCGCAGCATTTGCGTAGTGTGCGAGCTTCTCGTGGTCGTGGAAACGATAGTTCTCCGCTCCCATTCCGAGAGCCTTGTGCCAAGCCAGACGCTGAGCCTTCCATTTTGCAAACCAGTCAAGTTCTGTTCCAGGCTTGATGAAGAACTGCATCTCCATCTGCTCGAACTCCCTCATTCTGAAGATGAACTGACGGGCCACAATCTCGTTTCTGAACGCCTTTCCAATCTGAGCGATACCGAAAGGAAGTTTCATACGGCCGGTCTTCTGCACGTTCAGATAGTTTACGAAAATACCCTGAGCCGTCTCCGGACGAAGATAAATCACGTTTGTGTCGTCGGATGTATTGCCGAGCTGGGTGGAGAACATGAGGTTGAACTGACGCACGTCCGTCCAATTTTTTGTTCCGGAAATCGGGCAGACAATCTCGCAGTCGACGATGATCTGGCGAAGTGCAGTCAAATCATTGGCATTCAGCGCATCCGCCATCCTCTTGCGAGTGTCCTCGATTTTCGCCGTATTCCTCAACACATTAGGATTTGTCTCGCGGAACTTAGCCTCGTCAAAAGCCTCTCCGAATTTCTTGCGTGCTTTCTCAACCTCCTTGTTATTTTTCTCTTCAAGCTTGGCGATATAATCCTCGATGAGCACGTCAGCCCTATAGCGTTTTTTTGAATCCTTATTGTCGATGAGAGGGTCGTTGAACGCACCAACGTGTCCGGAAGCTTCCCAAATCTTCGGGTGCATGAATATGCAGGAGTCGATTCCCACGATGTTTTCGTTCAGACGGGTCATCGCAAACCACCAATACTGCTTGATGTTGTTCTTCAACTCAACACCAAGCTGGCCATAGTCGTAAACGGCAGCAAGTCCGTCGTAAATCTCACTCGAAGGGAATATGAATCCATACTCCTTGCAGTGAGCGACCAATGCCTTAAAAAGTTCATCTTGTGTCATAAATGATTATTTTTTAATATTTTACATTCAACTATCCTCATTCGTCCACATTCGCCGACCCACAAAATCCAATCTCCTGCAGACAAATCCCACAAAAATAATCATTTCCTCGCAAACCTCCCCAATTATTGAGGATAATCTTCCGATATTTCGACAAATCCGTTCTTCAGGAACTCCACAAACGGAATATGAATGACGCCTTTCCACTTGGAAGAATCCATATATGGCGTCATTGAGATTACATACTTGGGATAATTATCCTTTATGAGCATCAGATTGCCGAATTCGCGGTTAAAGGTCTTTTCTTCAGTAATTAGGTACGAGGCCTGAACGTAGATAAGCTCATCGCCCTTGGTTCCCACGAAGTCAATCTCAGTGTTGTATAACTGACCGATTTTGACGTCATAACCAAGCCTCACCATATGTTGGTAAACGAAATTCTCCACAATCTTCTCGATATCATTCGCCCTGCGGCCTCCAGTAATGAAATTGCGGATGCCGATGTCTCCGAAATAAAACTTGTCGTTGGTCTCCAGAAGTTTCTTCCCGTGGATATTGTAACGGGCAACGGTAGTAGCCAGATATGCCTCATGGATAGCCTTCATATATTTGAGTACTAGATTCTTTGACACCTCACTCTCATTGGAGACCATATAATTCTGGATACTGGAGGCAGAGAGGGGCTTTCCTGTATTATCGGCTATAAACTTAATGAGATTCTCAAGAAACGGAACATTGCGAATCTTCTTCCGCTTGATAATGTCCTTCACCAAAATGGTGTTGTAAACTCCTTGCAGGTAATCATTGATTGTCTCCGGATCATCCAGGCCGAAAGGCCGCAGGCCGGGAAGACCGCCATAATTGAGATACTTTGTAACGGCAGACTCTCCATCCTGCAGGTTGTGGAATTCAAGGAACTCGTTATAGCTGAGACCCTGAACAAACACCTCTACATACCTTCCGGAGAGCATTGTCCCGAGTTCGCTGGAAAGGATGTCCGAATTACTTCCTGTCACCACTATATCAATGTAGGACTCGCCATAGTAGTTTCTGAGGCCACGCTCAAACTCCTCGATTTCCTGAACTTCATCAATCAAGATATAATTGTGCTTGGCACGGTCTATCTTCCCGTCCACATAGGTAACCAGATCCTTATAAGTTGCAATAAAATCAAATGCAGTCTTTTCCTTGTCAATATAGATAACATTGGCCTCGGGGTCCTCACCCTTACGTGCGACGAGTTCCCTCATCACATAGCTCTTGCCCACGCGACGCTGTCCTGTAAGAACAATCAGAACGCCCTTCCCGAGCAATTTCTCCAACTTTTTGTGGTAATTGGGTCTTGAGATAAGGTCCATATTCATTATACTTTACACCCACAAAGATAATATGATTTTGTTGAATATATTGAACAAAATAAAAGATTTTCTAATTTTGTTCATTACACATAAACGAAAAGGCTCCGGAATCGAAGCCTTTAAAATAGGGTATGAGGCGCGCAAGACGCTCTGACATTCGTTATTCCCCGGTATAGACAATCTTTTTCCCGCGGTTGATTACGTCCTGTGCGCTCAGACTGAATTTTGCCAGCCATTTTTTCCCTTCAAGTATGCTTGTCCAACTCTCTTCCTTGAAAACCTTGGCATCGAAGACATAGAACGGCACAACGTCGTCCTTTTTGTAGGACTCGAAAGGGCTGCCTTTACTCTGACTAATCCTCACACTCAGCCTATTATGAGCCTCTGTCTCAAACTGACAGTTTTTTGTTCCTTCCAGACTCTCAGGAAGCTGCTCCGCCGTTGACGATCCGCCTTTATGGAAAGGGACGAACCAGATCACATCCACATCACTCTGATTGTCGAGGGTGAGAAGATAGTAGTTCTGCGGCGTGTCAACAATGGTGTCCAAGCTGCGGTAGCAGGAGACACAAGTAAAAAATGCCGCGACAAAAAATAAAACTGAAAATATATATTTTTTCATAAGCCCTCCTTATTTTGAATATCTGCCTGACTGATAGCGGTTACGGCCCAAATACCAACCGATTCCGAAGTTAAAGTTCAAGAAATTGAACGGCAAACGCGTGCGTGACATCTTTTCGCTTCCCCAATCGATAATCTGCCTTTTTTCCAGCTCTGACAATCCCACAGCTTCGGCCCAATTGGACGGTTCGAAGGATTTTTTGAACTCATAAACATTTTTCGAATACCTGAGTTCATTCGGAAAGGATTTGAATCCACACTCTGCAGAAATGTAGAAATGCCTGTTGAAGGTGTAGCACAACTGTAGCGAGAGCGAGAAAGCCGGTGAAATATTCTTCTTGTCAAGCAAGTTAGGCTGCGCCAAATAGTCAGGATAGGAAGAGGCTATCTGCTTGAATCCCACAACTGTAGGATCGCTTCCATCACGAGGTATACGTTGGTAGCTCTTGAAATCTCCGGAAAAGTTAGTGATGCCTACACCCACTCTTGGACACAGGCTCCAGCCTCCGAAATCATATCTGTAGGCTGCTCCAACAAGGAATACGGCCGCAGAAAAATCATTATCCACAGACAAGCGGTTACTTCCCGAGTAATAGCCGGAATCGGGCAACCTGCCATAACGGTAGCGTCCGCCGTCAGCCCTGTTCACTGTCCAGAAATAAGCAACATCGTCCATATCTGCCGACAAATAAGAAAAGGAAGCAAACATTCCCCAATGCTTCCCGATGAAATAGGTGGTGCGCAACTGAAACTCCCCACCGGTTCCAATTCCGAGAGCAGTCCGCTTCTCTCCATAAAACGAATAAGGCATAAGAACATAACCGCCTTGCACATCCAAAGAGACTCCATAGGCATAAGCTTGAGGGACATTCGGTTCCCTCCGGGCCCAAAGCGGCAAGACCAAAACAATAGCCGCCAAAAGAACAAAAATGCGTTTCATAAGTTCAATATTTAAATGCGTATGCTATTTTCTCATCTTTATAGGGACAGAAATACTCACTCCACTCTATCCAAATCAACACCCACTCTATCCACATCAAAGGTACAAATTTAAAACGAATCTTTGATTATACAATCCCGAAACCCGCCAAATCTTGCATAAAACCTTCATTTCTCTTAACCTCATCAACGCGCGATATGTGACATATCGTTTCCCGCACACATCTGCCAGAAAAACACCGCAACTTTTCTCACTTTTTGCTGTATTTATACCGCAGAATTCATATCTTGCAACAGTTTTTTATACGTTCTTCAGGGTTCTTTGATGATTACTTTATAAGATATGAAACAATTTCCTCACGGACCTTTTCCCAGGCAGATTGCGGATCGAAGGTGAGGCCGGGACGGAGGAGGTCGGTGGTGTCGCCGAGAAATTCGGGATTATGCATTTTCTCATCCATATTTAGCACGAATTCCTTGTATGTTGGAGCATGGCTGGCCACGAAGCGTAGGTAGCGGTCATAGGCCGTCATTACACGGCCGAGATTCAGTTTGCCGGTTATGAGCGCGGTGTAAACGTCGAAAAGATCACGGCCTTTAAGACGCTGATAGAGGGCACGGACTTTTGTCCCGACCAACTCGTCCAGTTCATAGGTGAGCACTTCGCACTGTCCGCTGAACCAATCGTTTTCAACGGAGAATGGTACCCGCACCATTGGGAATACACTGAAATGTTCCTTGCAGTTGATTTCCACTTTCAGGTGGATCTCGCCAGCCCCTAAGTCAGTCGGCTGGACGCGGAAGACGAGAGTGTTGTTGTGTTTCTTCTGCTTGACGACGGGTTCGCCCATCCAGGATAGGGCTTCGCGCAGATGGTCTATCGTCTCCTTGATGGCCTCAGCGTTCACTTGAACTAGGTCGATATCTTCTGAATAGCGTGGTTGCGGCTCTAGATAGAGTTTGTGCAGAGCCGTGCCGCCCCGGAAGGCAAGATGCTCCTTCAGGAAGGGGTCGCAGAATATAGACACCAGCGCCCTGCAGATAATTAGATCCTGCTCCACCAAGCGCGGCGAAGACCAAGGTACAACCGTACCCCATTGGGTTATGAATGCTTTTTGTATCATAAATCATCTATTTCTATTTCTTGATTCACCATCACTTTCCATTTCTTGTCCACTTCGGCATCATCAACTGATGCGCCCAGTCTGAACGGCACGGCTTTCATCTTCATACCTCCGGTTTTCATTAGGGCGTACAGACCGTCGGCGATAGCTTTTTCCCCCAATACACAGTCCAGTAGGTAGCCTAGACGCTGGAATACGGGAGCAGAAGCGACCTTTAGGAAGTCGGCGTCCAACTTGGTGAAATCCAGCTTCAGAGACAATTCTTCCAATACCGTTGCTGCCCTCGTGAGACCACCGATGTGCTCCTGATATGCTACCAGGTCCACTGCCGTCAGTTCAGGGCCGGAGATGTTCAGCCAGCCGGCAGGTACCTCCAGGCGTTCGATATAAGACATTGAGATTTCCCTGCGCTCGGCATAACGGATGGCATAGCCTTCGCGCTCCTTGTCTCGTAGAACAGGCGGCTCAACCATCACCTGGAAACCCATCGGTGCCTGATGCGCTGCGCCGTGGCGCTCGGCGGCACTAAGCAGTGAGACGTAGTATTTCCGCTGGAGATACTGCATCATCCGGTCCAGATACACTTCCTGCGGCACAGCCTTCCACAGACGGTATTCCTCGGGTACGACCACATAGAAGCCGCGGCAGGGGGAGAATACCCGGCCGCCAGCCACGGCGCGGTGCAAGGACGTGGCGATGGTAGTGGCGGACATCAAGGGAAAAGCCTTCCGCACATCCTCTTTGGAGAATGTGTATCGGCCGCTCGGAGCCAGTCTTTCTATCCAGTCCGCAATGCTCATAGTTTTACATATTTGTTCGTATTTCATACGCCACTTTTCTACGCTCGGCATAACTCAATCGAGATTGGTTCTGCTCTCGCTTATCGAAAAGGTTCTATTTACTTGCAAAGTTATACGAATTTTGTATAATATCGCAAGTAAATAGAAAATATTCGGATGCTGTTTCTGAAGTAATTGGACAAGAATAAGGCGAAAATCAAAGAATTGCAAACAAGATAGTTTTGAGTTTCATGATAATCATTCTCATTCAGAATCAGTCAAATCATCGTTTCCGATGTCATAGATCCATTTTCCCTATCTTTTTCAATCAGAAGGATATTTGTAGGCAACTCGAAAACGGTATTCCCTTATCGTCCGGCTGTCATGCCTGTGCGCTGAAGAATTGCACCGAAGTTCAAGGACATGGCAAATCACGAAATCTCCAGTCTCACCGCTACCATCCAAACTGGAAATCAACTCGTTAGCCCTCTCCTCAAGTTTCTTTAAGTCAGCAAGAACCGATTCAAATTTGGTGCAGGCCTTATCATCATTAAGCGATTCTTCAAACGAAACCTCTGACCAACTATGACCGAACAAGTATCCATACTTATTCTTAAAATCCTTGACAAGAACGTCTTCAATGTAATCATACACCTCGGCAACTTTTTCCGATTCTCCATAGTATAATCGTCCACTGTCCCCGTAATGAAAAAAAATATAGTATTCAGCACGATCCTTATGACACGATGAAAACAATAGGGACACAAATGCTATGACTACAAGAAAAAAGAATCTATTTTTCATAAAACGAATGCTTAAATTCATTACTGTCTATCGAACAACAACGAACTTGAAACTCAAGTAATCGTCATTCAACTGCTGTCCGTTCGGTTCGTTATGAGGAAAATTGGCCTCATGCGCGCCGAGCTTCTCTTCTTTCTGGCAACTTGCAATAAAATAAAACTATTGAATGAGTTCGGACACGAAAGAACCATTTTCAAGATGAATCTTGTTTATAACGGTCTCTCCATCAACTACAAATGGAACAGCTATCACAAGGTCAAAAGTACCGGAAAAAGAATCACCGTGAATAACATCACGCTCATAATGTGACAATGTTACACTTCCCGACAAGACGTCAGGTTGTTGTGTAGAACTCAATTCCAGACCTGATTCAAACATATAATCTCCCCTGTCGTCATTTTCAATTTTATTAAGCGCATCTTCCGGAACCATAGTAAATAATGAATGCTCTATACTTATCGTACAATCATCACCTCCAACTTCAAATGTTGCCCCGTTTTTATATTTCGACAACTTCTGTGATGCATATATACGAATAGCAAAATCCCACGGAAAACAATTCATAAGCATCTTGCTCTTAACTACGGATGACGGTATATAACAATAAGTCGGTCCAGCAAACTTCTGAGAAAAATTCTTGTTGTGATAATACAATAAAAGTTCCCGTTTCTTTCCGTCCCCAAAACTCGGATTGGTAGGGTCACCACTATATATATGATTTACAACAACAGAGGAACCATCATAATATTTGACATTATAAGATAGCGGGCATCCATCAATGGAAAATTCAACTTTAAATGAGTGTGATTTTGCCTTTGTACAAGATGTCATATAGACGCAAACTGTCATCGCCAGTATAAGGCCGATTAAATTGCAAACAAATCGTTTCATAGTTCAGTATTTTAATGCGTAATGTTAGTTTTTATCATCTTTATTGGGACAGATATATTCACTCCATCCAAATCAACGGTTACAAATTTAAAACGTATCTTTGATTCTGCAATCCTGAAATCCTCCAAATCTTGCATAAAACCTGCGTTTATTATCAATTTTGATTTGATTTTCTTAGAAATATCCGAGTCTTCATCTATAGATGTTATGTATATGTCGCCCGAATCCTCGACAATCGCCAGCATATCAAAAGGAGTATCCGGTAAAGGTTTAATTATTGGAATATCTATATCTGTGGACAAATATTTAACTACAATAGAAAGAGTCTCTGATCTATATTTTCCTAATGTAGCATAAAAATATATACGCTTTTCAGTATCATCCTCATAATCTAAATCATATTTAGATGATTGACTTAAAGTCCATTCAATAGGTCCAGAACCTACTTTCTTTCCCCAATGATATACAATTCCATACTCATTTGCGACTCTATCAAACATAATATCCCCATTTCTTGCAAAAATAGTATAATTCGGCTTATTGTCTCCATCAACGGAGAACCGTTTTGATTTGGACAATGAATATTTGGGAAATCCTGCACAAACCTTCTTTGAGAGCGACATTTTACTTCCGCCATAATCCCATAAGGCAGTGACGGTAGCCAAACCATCCGCTTGGATTTCATCAACATTGGCGACTCCATCAGAATTAATTGTCAGCCAATCTTTTGAACTTTCCCAATTGATGGATGCTCCTATAACCTCATGAAGTTCAAATTTGCTTCTGTCTTCAACGATATTTGGTCCGGACAAATATGCAGACAGATTAGACCTCGCCATTCCATATAATGCATCATCAAATGCTATATGCCGAATCAAATGATTGCTACACATATAAGCATCAAATGGAATATCTTTACATGTTCCGTCATAATAGCAAGAAGAATTATAATCAATAGAAGACAATGACTTCTCCCCTTTTCCCACACACAATGCGCTAACAGTCGGTACGAAAGGAAAACTATTTTGCAACTTCGGTGTTAGTTTATTCTCAACACCATAATTCTTCATAGCATCAATTTGTTCTTTGATTGAATCAATGTTTAACTGTGACTTTTCGAACGCAGAACCAAACATTTTATCAGCAGGTATTGTAGAATTCGCGTAATGCGTATAATCATACAATGTTGAATTTATGGTGATAAAACCGATGATTTTCTTCTCAAAAACTATTTTCAGGCGAGAAAGTTCCTGATTGCCGGATGAATAGACAGGATTTGCATAAGCATCGATCTTTAATCTGCTACTTGTTGTCAAGAGTGGAGACAATAAACATCCCTTTGTCCCCAAGCATCTCAAAGTAGACAATAATAATGTAATCCCCCAATTAGGTTCTACTGAACCATTTATTGTAAACATATGGCCATTAGGCAATGCGGGGAATAAATAGTTATATTGTCCATTTGAGAAACCGATATTCTTGATTCCAGAACCAGCATCGCCTTTTGGGAAACCGAATTGTCGCATTATTGACATAAAGTTGTCGCGCACATGATTATCGATCTGCCCATTTGTTCCTAATCGCTGAATCATCATTTCCCCAGCAGATGAGTCTCCATATAGCATATCATATAAAAAGTCGTAACCATCATTTAAAGGAGTAAACCATCTGTTTTTTAAAATTGTTTTTGTGATAACATTCTTACCTGTCACATAACGCCATAAAGAATAGAGCAACGACTGTAACCCTAATGGTACATTCGCTCCCAAATGCGGAGAATCATAACTTATGTAAACATTCGTATCGTGGACTCTGCCGGCTTCTTCCATTGCCGACAATGCATAACGAGCAATCAGTCCACCCATACTTTCTCCCATAAGAACATTTTTCTCACTTGTCGTTTTATTCGCATTAACCCACGCAATAATATCCTGAAGCAGTTTTCCATTACTCAATATGCTAGCCTCAGAATTATCCCAATCAATATAAATGATATCATAGTTCGTTTTGAAATAGTTAAAGTTTTCTCCATTAAAAGACATAAAATTATTCAAATTAGACAAGCCACACGTCTTTTCTATCTTATTACTATACGAAGAAAACAGTATTTTAGGTTCGAACCCCTCTGCAACAATGAACGGCTTCTGTATAGAAGTATGACCGTTACCATATTTTATAGTGACCAAAGCCGATACAGTCTCACCATTTATAGATTTTGAAAAATACTTACTATAATTACCATATCCGGCTATTGAACCCGAAGCCGCGGCTGAAGACAAGCTTATAGGCTTTCGGCTCATAACATTCACATAACTGTGGGCATATAGTTCTACGCCATCTTTTAACACCACTTTAAACTTCAGTTCTTTCATCCCGGTGCCAGAATATTCGGCAGTAACACTACCACCGGAAGAAATCGTTCTATACCCTGTTCCATCACCAGCATCAAACGAGACAGATCTAATGGAAAGATTTGTCAAATAGTCTTCATTAGGCATTTTGTATGTGAACATACCTTCCGAAATAGTATTATCAATTGGAGAAAAAGCCACAGCGTAACGTTCAGAATATGGATTTACCCATACTCCATCATTATATACATCTTTAACTTTATTACCAACTATTTGGATTTTGCCAGATGCAACGGATGTTTCCGGAATAAAATTGTACTTGTATGCACAAAATATCAAATATGACTCTGTCAAATCAGAATATGGGATATCGTTATTTTTATATTTTCCGATAATATCATCTACATCACCGAATGGAGGCTCTTTGACTGCAGAACTCTTAATTCCGTTCATCAAAAAAGACATCAAGGAAATATCTACATAATTGGAATCTGTGAGTTGTTGCCCATCAAATCCTTTCATATCAACATAATCGATGGCATAGTCACTCAATAACCCTGTAGGAACATTATCCTTGTTCAACTCCGAAAAAACCTCATCTATGTCTGTTTTAATATTTTGTTCATGATTGTCGGCTTTGAGCGAAAAAGAGAATGAAATAAAGGCGATGCAAGCAAGTAGCAATATCAATAGCTTTTTCATAGACTCCTGTCATTAAAAGATTCAACAAAAGACGAGTATTCATCATAAGTATTTTGAGGAATGCCTATTGTTTGCGCCTCGTCTGGTGACAAACAAATTGAACAGTTTCCATTTTCATCAAAAACAATGTGGTTCAGCATAATTAAATTAAAATCTGACTGCATCTTGTTTTTAACATACAGAGTATCACTAAAGTCAACATCCTTTTTAGAACGTAACCGTATGCTTTTGGTAGATTTCGCAACTTCAGAAGAATCCTGTTCAGTTAATTGTTCTGACATACACGATACGACAAAAACCGAAAGAAGTATAAGCGACAAAGTTTTTTCCATAAAAAAAACAATTTAAGTTCAGCTAAGCTTTTAATAAGAGACTGTTATTCAATTACAAACGTCCCTTCTCCGTCAAGATATGTACCCCAGATGAAGAGAGTATAGACGCCGCCTCGTGAAGGAACACGAAGAGACACTGATTCATACTCGAACCCTTCCGTAGATTCGGAAGAAACAACCTGTCCTCTGGAATCCACGACATAGACTGTCGCAGGACCGACTTCGAAAAGTTCAACAGATAGAACAGAGCCTTCAATGAATGCCCTAATATCAGGTTCTAAGTCACGAGGCGCTTTGGTTTTGTCCTTGTCTTTCCCAATGTTGATTTCAATGGGATTTCGAGGTCCTTCTTGAGAAAATGAAGTTGCGGCAAAAGAAACCATTATAAATGCCGTCAATAATGAGGACATCAGCAGTGTTATTCGTTTCATAGTTTTGATGATTAATTTTCCGCAAAACTATGTAACCTAATACCTTTTTGCAAATTTTCTATTTCCAACAATATTTTAGATATAACAAATTAGTACAGAACAACTTATCGAATAATCGCCCGGGTTTGAGCATTTCTTACTAACTCATTGGAATTCAATCGGATAGTATCATTTTAAATAGGAAATAAAAGTACATCCATTACATAAAAAACTAATCACGAATCAGAGAAAACATTCTGTTTATAATAGTCGGCAGACTACTTTCATTACTGTTTATCTTCAGTTTTGCTCTTATTGATGAATTCGTTCTGTAAACGGATTTTATTGACACCGAGAGATAATCAGCAACATTCTGACTATTCATTCCGGAAGCATAGAGACAACAATAATCAATTTCATTATCGTCAAGACCCTTTTTTATAAGTTTTTCCATTATCTCGTGGTGCGAAACCAGATAAGACGCTTTATTCGAATTGATAAAATCTGTTTTATTCTCCAAGAACGATGTCATTTCTGTTGTGGAAATATGCTTTAAATTCTTCGATATCTCCCCAATAATAATTGAGTTCAGCAAATCAAAACGACGGCGTATAAGCATCAAGGTTTCTTTGTAATACCCACGATTCTTACGTAACGCCTTTAACCGTTCTATTTCAGCCTTTGCCAATTCAAAATAATCATTAAGATTTCCGTTCTTCTTCAAAAGTTCAGCACGTTCACTTTCGAGACTACGACTATATTGCTTTGCATTTCTAATACGTTGTCTCAAAATCAATAAAATCATAATAGACAACAATATAACTATGATAAGCACAAAAACGGTAACTAATATGGAATTCTTATGTTTCTGAAGATCAATTTCTTTACGTAGTCGTTCCTCTTGAAAACGAGCTTCTGAACGTAAAGATTTCAGCTCCCGGTCTCCAATTAGACTTACATATTTGGAGTAGGCTTCAAATGCACGTTTAAAGTCGCCAATTCCATAAGAGCTGTGGGCCATAACGGAATTGTAAGAAGCTGAACTGTCAGCAGATTCTTTATCATATTTTTCTAACGCCCAAAGTGACGAATTGTAGTCTTTTATAGTGTAATAAGCATTTGCGACAGTGATCCAATCTATTAATTCTTCATTTGAAACAGAATTCAAATACTCTTCTATATCTGATACTTGCAAATTATTTTGACACCTCTTTAACTGTAATAAACTTGCATAAAGCTCGCTAAGTTGAGACAAATCAATTCTATCCTTAAATTGCGCCATTTCGCTCAATAGAGTAGAAACAGTATCATATTTTTCAAGAATCAGTCCTTTTCTAACAGCACAGTCACGAGCCTCAAAATATGACGCTGTGTCCTTACACTCTAAAAATAAATCAGATGATTTCAATGCAAAAGAAAAAGCCGTATTCCAATCGAAGACATAATCATAGACTTCATACATTTTGAAACACAAAAGCGCTGACTGACGAATGTCTTCAGCCTCGTCAGAAAACTGATTGCCTTTAACAAACCATTCCATTGCAGCATCATAGTCATTGGAATAGAAAGAGACAATTCCTCGGTAATAGAAGGTCTTGAGTTTCTCATCCGCTGAACCGTGATGCCGATAGTAGCTCACGGCAGGGGCGATGATACTGTCAGAAGTGACATCTATGTAATTCTTGTCCAATGCGATTGATTTGAGCAGGGCATATTTCGCCCTTTGCTCACGGGTTTTGAGGCTTGAGGACGGAATCGACTCCAGCACAACAAGAGCGCTGTCCGGGCGGTTGTCAATGAATGCCTCAACATCGGACATACGTGATAAGACGCTGTCGTCGCATGAGGCAAGGAGCGCAATGACGGACAAACTAAGAACGATATACACAAGGCGAGATTTTTTCATAAGCACGCACATTTGACATCAAAGATAGCAATTCAAATTAGGGAAGCTTTACTTTTTAAATCCTCCTTTCAATACAAAAACCCGAATGCCCATAGTGGAATCTTGCGAAAAACGGGGCTGTCAATACCATCTGCCGCAACATATCCGTCCTCGGTATTGTCTAATTGCGAATATCCTTTATCCCTGCCGCCGACTTCAATCACATAATTTCCATCTATCTTGAAATCTGCGTTTTTCATCCCGCCATATTCTATCACATGGCCGGAAGAGGCAAGCTGATTACAGAAAAAAGTCTCACGAACCGTCCCGGTTGCAGGAACTGTCGGACATAAGACATACAATAGATTAGGATTGTCCAGTAATATCTTATCAGGCTTCTGCAAATCACGCGTTGTAAGAAGATTGGCGAAAAGTCTTCTTATCAGTTTCGCATCTTCAAGATGTTTCATATATTGCAGAAGAGTCAATCTCTGAAGTCCCAGATTTCGGGAGATCTTAGCAGTGTCCACCTCAAACGGAATCATTCCGGAAATTACCTGCATAAGAGCCTTTATCTTTCTAGTATTCGCGACATCAACGCCACACTGAGACGTAAGTTCATTGTCTATCGTGTAGTTCACGACATTTTCCACTCTTGGTGCGTATGCAAAATAGTCTTCGAAGTAAAACGGATAATACCCTTTCTGAATATAAGCGGAAAAATACTCCAACGGGCTACACCTTTCCCTCACTTCAAAACACAATTCAGCCGGCTTATTCAAAAGATCATCCAAACTAACAGCTTGAAAATCAAGTCTTTTGTCAAAACGCAGATACTCACGAAAAGAAAGTCCCGGCATATCGTACTGAAGCATCCTGCGAGAAAGGTCTGCCAGACCGCTTTTGAGCGCCAGCAACGAACTGCCGCTCAGGACGATATGCAACTGCGGATAAAGATCATAAATTTCCTTTATTTCAATGCTCCATTTCTCATATTTGTGAATTTCATCAATGAAAAGATGGGTTCCGCCAAGTTTCACAAAATCTCCAGCTGTATCCAAAAGGCTGTGATTGGAAAAATATCCCGAATCGGCAGAACAATACAGAACGTGTCTGTCTCCTGCCGCATAATTGAGTTTGATGCGCTGTCTGAGCAAAGTGGATTTTCCCACTCCCTTTGGCCCCCTTATGCAGACCAGGCGGCTGTCCCAACTGACTTTGTCCATAAAGTCGCGGACATACTCTGTAGGAGTGACCCTTATGTAATCATCGTGTCGCTGAAATAACCTGTCCATATCTTTTTGTTTGAGTACACAAATATAAAGTGTTTTTTATAAAAAACAAAAATGACCGCAAAATGTTTTTTACAAAAAACACTTTGCGGTTTAACTCGAAACTTTAAGCGAAATTTACCCTATAATACGCAGGTGAAGGTATTGTGTTTTACCCTGCAATACGCAGAATCACATTATTTCGTGTAGGGGAATGAGTACAAAATCACGTTCCTGCATTCTTGGGTGCGGGATTATGAGGTCAGGAGTGTTGAGCGTTTCGTCGCCGTAGAGAAGAATGTCGATGTCGATGGGGCGTGAAGAATAGATTCTCCGGCCTTCGGTATCATATTGCGGCGGTGACGTCTCCCGTCCAAGGCGCCTTTCTATGGATTTGACGGTTTTGAGAATATCGTGTGGGGAAGAATTCAGGTCAAAACGGACGGCACAATTGAGAAATTTGTCCTCCGACTCGAAGCCCCAGGGCTCCGTTTCGATCAGGGAAGACAGCGCGACAGGCCTGCAATCAGTACCTTCCATCTCAGAAAACCTCTCCCCCATCAGCCTCACCGCCTCAAGGATATTCTTTCGTCTGTCACCCAAATTACTTCCTAAAGAAAAATAGACCCTATTCATCAAGCCCTAATTCTACGAGAGCCTCCTCCGACATTCTGCTCTTGTCCCAAACCGGCTCAAAAACAAGTTCAACCTTAACGCTTACCACGCCGGGGACATCCTCGACGGATTTCTGCACCTCATCTACCACATAGTCTGCCATCGGACAGTTCGGAGCCGTCAGAGTCATCTGAATGAAAACATTATGCTCTTCATCTACCCTGAGTTCATAAATGAGGCCGAGGTCGTAGATGTTTACCGGTATCTCCGGATCATAGACCTGCCTCAGTGCCCGTATTATATCACCTTCAAGTGCCATATCAAACAAACTCAAGTTTTGCAAGTATTCTAACTTACTGCAAATAATAAACTTATCTCTTTTATCAAACTCTCAAGCCCCGCACACTTTTTCTGTCCACGTTGCCCCTCTCCTAAATCCTCTAGGCAAGTGCCTGCATATTCGTGGCATTGATGCAGAGTTGCGCGGCCGCCGCATTCCGAATTGTCTCAATCATGGACACGAGCCCGTTCGCTCTTGTCGGAGAAAGATTTTCCTTGAGCCCGATTCTTTCAACTACAGAAAAATCGGATGATGATATTTCCTGTGGAGTGCGTCCGGAATAGATGCGGATGAGCAGGGATATTATTCCCTTTGTGATGATGGCATCACTGTCCGCATTGAACCACAGCCTCCCTTCTTCATATTTCCAATCAAGCCAAACTCTTGATTGACAACCTTTTATCAAATGATCGTCAGTTTTCTTTTCTTCCGGATAGCCTTTAAGAGACTTTCCGAGTTCAATAAGATACTCATACTTGTCAAGCCATTCATCAAACATCGAAAACTCGTCGACAATTTCAGTTTCAACTTCTGTCAAACTTTTTTCTGCGCCCATATTTCTCAACATTTTATCGAATTCTTCTAAGAAAGCATCGTTACGGCCTTGTCAAGGGCCCTCAAAAAAACTTCAGCCTCTTCCAATGTGTTGTAAGGAGCGAGTGAGGCTCGAAGTACGCCTGTCACTCCGAAACGTGTCATCACAGGCTCGGCACACATCTGCCCAGAACGCACGGCGATGCCCATCTTGTCGAGAATCTGCGCCAAATCCTCGTGATGCACCCCGTCCACGGAGAACGAGAACACCGGGACGCGAGGTTTTGCTGTGCCGAGCAGCCTTACGCGGTTCATTGCAGTAAGTTCATCGTAAAGAAAAGCGGAAACTTCATTACCATATTTCTTTATGTCACTATCTGTCAATTCCTTAACTACTTCCAAAGCCGGTTTAAGAGTCGACTGGCCTATAAAATTCTGCGTACCGGCCTCGAACTTCATTGGAAGAGGCGCGAAAGTGGTGTCTTCAAGTGTCACTGTCCCCACCATCTCACCTCCTGACAAGAAAGGCGGCATCGCTTCAAGGAACTTTTTCTTTCCGTAGAGAACTCCGGTTCCTGTGGCGGCATAAATCTTATGGCCGGAAAAGGCGTAGAAATCACAGTCCATCTCCTGCACGTTCACTCCACAATGGACAATTCCCTGCGCCCCGTCAACGAGAACCGGAACACCGCGGCTGTGACAAAAAGTTATTATTTCCTTGACAGGGTTGACAACACCCAACACATTTGAGACCTGAGTGACAGCAACAATCTTCGTCTTGTCATCAACAAGTTTTTCCAAACTATCAATCATGAGAGTGCCGTCATCATCCACAGGAATAAACCTCATCTGCGCCCCTTTCCTGCGGCAAAGCAGCTGCCACGGAACGAGATTGGAATGGTGCTCGACACATGAAACCACGACATTGTCTCCCTCTTTCACGAACGCATCACCGAAGGAATATGCAACCAGGTTGATTGATGCAGTCGTGCCGGACGTGAAAACTATCTCTTCACGATGTTCCGCATTGATAAAATCACGGACCGCATCCCGCGCCTGCTCATAGTGTTCAGTAGCCACGTTTGAAAGGTAGTGAACTCCCCTGTGAATGTTTGAATTCGCCGTCCGCGAATACTCATCCTGCATGCTCAGTACGGATTCCGGGCGCTGAGAAGTCGCCGCATTGTCGAGATAGACCAGCGGTTTTCCGTAAACAGTTTCGGAAAGTGCAGGAAACTTTGCTCTTATTTCGTCTATTTTCATTCTTCGTCAATATTCTTCGTCTCCCTCAAAAACAGAGACTACATAAAACTGCAAAATTACAAAATAGTATTCTATCTTGAGAAAAATTGTCCTACTTTTGTAAAAAACAAAAATTATGATTGACTACATCAAGGGAACAATAACGGAAATACTCCCGACAGAAATGACGTTGGAGTGCCACGGAATCGGCTATAAAATTCTCATTTCACTCCAGTCGTTCGAAGTTCTGAAAACGCGTGGAGAAGCAACGGTCTACATTCATCACTACCTCCGCGAGGACGACGAACAGTATTTCGGATTTGCGTCAAAAGACGAAAGGGAATTGTTCCGTCTTCTCATCGGAGTCTCGGGAGTGGGAGCGGCAACGGCAAGAATGATGCTCTCTTCAATGAGTTCAGACGAACTTCGCAATGCCATCCTTGCCGAAGACATCAACAGGATAAAAAGTATAAAGGGCATCGGTCTCAAATCCGCGCAGCGTCTCATTCTTGAACTCAAGGACAAGATTACAAAGGGTGCAGGAGCGGAACAGACGACAATATTCCAAACTGGAGGAAACCCGAATCTCGAGGAAGCCACCACCGCCCTCGTTATGCTTGGTTTTACAAAACCTAACGTAACGAAAGCTCTCGCAACCGTACTCAAAGAAACCCCAGAAGCAAGTCTCGAACAATTAATCAAGGCGGCACTGAAAAAGCTCTAATGTTCCACGTGGAACAAAAAGCAGAGAAATGGGGATTCAGAAAAAGATGGGATGCAAGGCGGATGGTAAAGATGAATACCGCAGCAACCTGATGGTTGTGAGGATTTCATCAAGGCAGCCAACGAAGCAGACCGCTTTTTCGGAATCCACATCAACGACCGAAATACACCAAAAGAACTGATATATCAGCCGGGGACACTCCCGAAATACGCGACGCCTGCGCTATGGTCTTCGGAGCATAGCGCTTTAGTTTTTGACGACACTCAATTGAAAGAGACTCCACCCTATCAAAGTCAAAATTGTCAGGAATAATCAAATTTTCCAGGCGCCTAATCTTATCAGCGACCTGACGTTCACGTTCGATATACCCTTTATATTTTATGTGAATATCCGCTATATCAAATAGTGATTCGCGATATCTTTCAGTAAACTCTCCAATAGTCTTCTGTTTAGAAATATCAAAAGAGAACCCGTCAGAAGAAATATTCAAAACCTTATTCATAGTAGCCGATTTCTCACACCCACCTAAATCAGGAACAAAAGCGCTATCGGAAACAGCATATCTTTTAAAAGTTCCACGTGGAACATATTTAAAAATTTCAGAAGCAGAAACCTGGGGACGAGACACCAGTTCAGAAAGTCGGCGACGCGAAGGAATTACAGCGGTCGACTTCGAAGAAAGATAGTCATTCACATCTTCCGGACGAATAGAGTAGTTATTGAAGAAATCCTCGATGCTCGCGACAGCATCATACTTTCGCATGGTGTAGTCGTATCGAAAATCATCGGCAAGCCCTATTGCATGGGAAAGAGGCGTCAGACGAAAATCCGCATTGTCCTGACGAAGAAGGATCCTATACTCAGCACGCGAGGTAAACATCCTGTAAGGCTCGTCAACCCCTTTTGTGATTAGGTCATCGATAAGAACACCGATATAGGCCTCGTCACGCTTCAGAACAAAAGGTTCCTTGTCGGAAACCTTCAGGTGAGCATTAATGCCGGCCATCAATCCCTGGGCAGCGGCTTCCTCATATCCGGTGGTTCCATTAATCTGTCCGGCAAAGAAAAGATTCTCAATATCCCTAAGTTCAAGGGAAGCCTTCAACTGAGTCGGGTCGAAATAGTCGTATTCGACAGCATAGGCAGGACGATAAATTTTGACATTCTCAAGGCCTCTTATGTTCCGTAAAGCTTCGAGCTGAACTTCAAGCGGCAGAGAAGAGGAGAAACCCTGCAAGTAATATTCATTAGTGTCACTCCCTTCAGGTTCCAGAAAAAGCTGGTGTTCCGTCTTGTCGGCAAATGTCCTGAGCTTGTCTTCAATGCTCGGGCAATAGCGGGGACCGACTCCGGAAATCTTTCCGGAAAATAGAGGAGAGTCCTTAAACCCGGAACGAAGTATGTCATGGACAGTCTCGTTCGTATGGAGAATATAACAAGGCATCTGAGAAGTCTCTCCTTGCGCCGTGGAAAGGAAGGGAAGGAAAGAAAACTTCTCTGGAGACTCGTCACCGAGTTGAAGGGGAAGCGAATCCAAATCCACTGAAGAAATATCGATTCTCGGAGGAGTTCCGGTTTTCATCCGACCGGTCCTGACGCCCATGGCCTTCAACTGTTCTGTCAGTCCGAAGGATGACATCTCCCCTATTCTTCCACCGACAAAGTCATTCTGTCCAATGAAAAGCCGACCCGAAAGAAAGGTTCCGGCAGTGAGGATAACCGCTTGAGATTTAAAAATTGCACCGGTAGTCGTACAGCAGCCCACGATTTTTGAATTCTCGAAAAGGAATTCAGTGACTGTATCTTGATAAATATCTAATTTACAATTAGTTTCAAGTAATTTTCGCCAAATTTTACTAAATCGGTTTTTGTCACATTGCGCACGCGGACTCCACATTGCCGGGCCCTTTGAGCGATTCAGCATCCGAAACTGAAGAGTAGAAAGGTCGGTCACGATTCCCATGTATCCCCCGAGGGCATCGATCTCACGCACAATCTGTCCCTTCGCAATTCCGCCGACCGCAGGGTTACACGACATCTGCCCAAACTTGTTCATGTCCATCGAAATCAGGAGAGTACTAGAGCCAAGCTCAGAAGCAGCCATCGCGGCCTCGCAACCTGCGTGGCCTCCCCCGACTACGATGACGTCATATTCGTTGAATCCCTTCATATGGATTTATTTAGAATTTCTCAAATCTAAAGCAACTACAGGAGTTCGCGCAAGGACAGATAGTAATTCTCCTTCGAGCGCATAAGTTTAATGTCCTTCTCGGTGTGATCGTCATATCCGACAAGATGAAGAAGGCCGTGGATGATGACCCTGTTCAACTCATCCTTGAATTCGGTTCCAAACTCAACGGAATTCTCACGGACAGAATCAACACTAATGAAAAGGTCTCCGGAAAGACGGTCCCCCTCACAGTAATCGAAAGTTATAATATCCGTAAAATAATCGTGCTGAAGATACTTCTGATTGATGTCAAGCACGTAATTGTCCGAACAGAAAATAATCGATATATTCCCTATTCGACGTATTTCGCTCTCGGCCGCAAGTTTCAACCACTCGTTCGTTCTACGACGGTCGCGGAATTTAAAGTCAGTGTCCTGAAAATAATATGAAATCATACGCACAAATACAAAGGAAACCCGTTTTCGGGCTACCAAAATTTTCTGCAAATCTACAACTAATAAACAAAAAGTTTGTTATAAAAATTATTATTTCTAACTTTACACGACTTTATGGCTCTTGGTTTATGGCAGGCGCAGCATTACGCCGGCGAACCTTTGCCGAAGAAGGAAGTAAGATCGGAAATAAATAAAAAAAGATTCTATATAATTATGGAAGTTAAGAAGTCACCAAAAGCAAGTCTTGAAAACAAGAAATTGCTGTTCGTGGAAATCGGACTGGTAATTGCCCTGGCTGCCGTCTATATTGCGTTCAACTGGACGTCAAGGGATGCGCAGGTAAGCACGCTCGAAGCTGACAATCAGGTAGTTCAGGAGGAAGAAATCATCCCTATCACCCAGGAAACTCCTCCACCTCCACCTGAGGCGCCGAAGATTCCGGTACTCTCTGACCAGATCGACATCGTGGACGACGAAATCAAGATTGACAACGATTTCCTCTCGCTTGAGGATAATAGCGACATGGGAGTCGAGATTATGGACTATGTTGAAAACGTCCAGGAAGAAGTTGTCGAGGAAGAAGCAATTCCGTTCCAGCTCGTAGAGGAGAAACCTTCGTTCATGGGAGGTGATGCGAACCAGTTCTCAGTTTGGGTGAACAAGAGGTTGGTTTATCCTGAAATCGCAAAGGAAAATGGTGTTCAGGGACGTGTCACACTTCAGTTTACAGTGGAGAAAGACGGCTCAGTCACAAAGGTTAAAGTCCTCCGTGGCGTTGACCCGTCACTCGACAAGGAGGCAGTCAGAGTCGTTTCTATGTCGCCGAAGTGGACTCCGGGAAAGCAGCGTGACCGGGCGGTGCCTGTGACCTACACCTTCCCTGTCTACTTCCAGCTTCGCTAGTACGCTCGCATAAATAAGCGGATAGCTGCGTTACTCTATGGATATAAAATAATGGCGATTGAATCTGATTCGGTCGCCATTATTTTTCGATAAAAATTAAATGGTTTTATGCTAAATTCAGAACCTATTATAATCAAGAAATATGTCGAGAAAGCCATATTTATCGGTGTCCTTAAACAGGGTGACGATGAGGCACAAGTGAACGAATATCTTGATGAACTCGAATTTCTGGCCGAAACGGCGGGCGTAGAGGGTCGCGGACGCTTCGTTCAGAAGGTGGATAAGGCTGACCCGAGAACATATATCAGAAGCGGTAAATTAGACGAAATAAAGCAGTTTATAGAGTCTAACGAGATTGACGTCGCAATATTCGACGATGAACTCTCCCCTACCCAGTTGAGAAACATAGAGCGGGAGCTGAACATAAAGATTCTCGACAGGACAAATCTTATCCTTGATATATTCGCACAAAGAGCGAAGACTGCATACGCCAAAACACAGGTGGAACTTGCACAGTATCAATATCTTCTGCCACATCTTACCCGTATGTGGACGCACCTTGAAAGACAGAAGGGAGGAATCGGAATGAGGGGCCCTGGAGAGACACAGATCGAAACCGACCGGCGAATCATACAGGACAAAATTGCAAGACTAAAAGAACAGCTCAAGAAAATAGACAAACAGATGGCTTCGCAGCGAGGAAACAGGGGCTCGCTCGTGCGCATTGCGTTAGTTGGTTACACAAACGTGGGAAAGAGCACCCTTATGAATATGCTGGCAAAGAGCGACGTCTTCGCCGAAAACAAGCTGTTCGCAACGCTTGACACCACGGTCAGAAAGGTTGTCATAGAGAATGTCCCGTTCCTGCTCAGCGACACTGTCGGATTCATCAGAAAGCTGCCCACACAGCTCGTGGAGGCATTCAAGAGCACACTTGACGAGGTGAGGGAGGCTGACATACTCATGCATGTCGTGGACATATCCCACCCCAACCACGAGGAACACATACGCGTGGTCAATGAGACGCTCCGCGACATTGGAGCCATCAACAAGCCTATCTTCGTCGTCTTCAACAAGATTGACGCCTACCGCCACGAAGAATACGACGAGTTCTCGTTGGAGCCAAAAAAACCTGAGAACTACACGCTTGAAGAGTACAAGAACTCTTGGATTGCAAAAGAGAACACTCCCTGCATATTCATCTCGGCAAAGCAGAAAATCGGCATAGACAAACTCCGCTCCGACCTCTACAAGATGGTCGCTGAAATACACGCAGGGCGCTACCCTTTTAACAATTTCCTGTGGTAAAATCCAAATTTAAGGCGAATGGCTGCGTTACGCCTCGTCGGTAATATGCACAAAAGGCGGTCGGAAAAATCCGGCCGCCTTTGTCGTTTAAAATATCAGAAAAAAACTACTCAATATTAAAGAGAGTACACTGCGATGCAACTTTAGTATAATCCATTGAAAAATAGAAAAGTGCGTCATGAGAGCCTGTAAACTTGACCTCATCTCCGCCTTTCGGTTTTGCCGTAAGGTTATAAGTAATTTTACTGTCCGTCAGAGTAATAGAACCGCCAGTGACATAGAAAACCGTTCCGGTATATGTATTCTTAATATAAAGACGAGGCGCTTTGCCCTCTGCAAGAGGAATGAGGGTATTATCACCACCTGTCTTCGAGAAAGTGAATGTACCAGTTCCAAAAGGAGTCGTACAATAACGCTTCCTTAAATCCGGAACAAAGACATAGTTGCCTTTTACACTGACAGAAAGACATACATCAAAATCATCATTGACGGGAGTGAAGCCAAAGAAGAAAACATCGTTATTCTCGTCGAAGACATGGCCGTAATAGCGAGGTTGATACTTAGCATTGAAAGCATTGGTAAACTCAGTATCAACGTCAAGCACAGGCTTCGACCATATTTCAGGTTCAGGAAGATACACGCTTTCAAGTTTTCCATCGTAAGAGAAAGGAGTGTTCTTAGTCTCGACAAATTCCCCGTTATCATCGTAGATATCCTCACTCATAATGAAACTTCCTGAGAATGAGAATGCATAAGTTCCGTCATCATTCTTCGCAATGGAAAGAGAAGGAGCAGTTCCATCAGCAGGAGTGACCGTCACCCAACCACCATTGTTAGCAGAGAAACTGAATGTCTGAGGGTTAGCTCGTGTAATACCCTTTGGCTTACCAAGAGACTCGTCCGCTTCAGGAACCTCATACTTGAACTCGCCCACAGGAAGTTCACCTTCTTGCGCAGATGTGCCATAAACCGTAAGATGGATATTCCTCAAAAAGACAGGATTATCAGCCTTGTCCTTGTCAGAAGTCATGAGAGATACCGACCATTCCTGTGCGCCGCCGGCAAAGTAAGTATTATATTGCCCATAACGCTTAAAGCCCGTGCATTCGGCACCAAAGGATTTGTCAGTCACGGCGATTTCACCTTGGAATGAATAGCTGTGAATAGACTCCGCAGAATCCTGAAGCAGCGCGGTAATCGTATAGACACCATTCTCTGCGGAAACACTGACCTCGCCATCGATTATAGCGACTTCAGCCTTGTCGGCAATTATAGAAGTGTAGTATTTCTCATGACCATCAGTCGATTTCAGAGAGAATGTGCCCTTAGCATGAGTGGCCGTAGCATCAACGGAATACTCTCCTACAGGCACCACAGTCTTGTCGGCATCCATAGATGCGTTAAGAGCAAGAACAACCTTATTATCTGCATCGTCGGAAAGGACAACGGCAAACTGACGGAAAGTGTTAAATGAGTAGGACTCCTCATCGTAAATATCCTGAACGGAACCGAGATATATGGCCTCCGCCTTGCTCATAGGGGTAAAGTCAGAATTCTGCGTCACGACATATTTCTGAACAGTAGCACCGGCAACAATCTCAAACCCTCCAGTTCGAGGAAAGAGTTCGGTATTAGCCGAAATTCCAAGAACAATCTCACCATCAGTCGGAGCAGACTTAGTCTTAACAATTGTTATCCAATCCTTTGAATCCTCAGAGACATTGACTGAATACTCGACATTACTGATAACAGGAATAGTTATATTCTGAGCCTGAGAGGTGACAGAAAGAGAAACTGCCGTGCCGAATTCAGTCTTCCCAAACTGGGTGACGCTCAAAACATGAGACTTTGAACCAGCCTTGACCGTAACTTTTGCCGAACGTCCGTCATAAGTGTCATTTGCAGCAACAGTCATGTTCACGGCACCATCGCCGGCATCACCTGACTGTTTGTCGAAAGTTACCCATGTCTGGTCGCAAGTGATTGACCATGGGTTGTTCGTAGTGAATTTAAGAGCCTGAGTCGTACCCTCGACACCTACTACCGTGGAAGACGAGACAACCTCAAGAACATCTTCCTTGATTTCCTCCTTGCAGGAGACGGCAAGCAAAGACAGCGCTGCCGCAACATAAAAAAACCTTTTCATAAAACCACTATATTAAAGTTTTGCTTGATTATTTCTTCCCTAATGCTACATCCGCACAATATATCAAATAGTCTATCTTTCCGGCAACATGAGGATCCCGAGCATGGGAGCGTCCCGAAATAAGCGCCTTACGGGCATTCTCAAGAGCTTTCTTTGCCACAACGTCCTGACCCTCCATATCGATTATAGAAACGCCTGAAAGCGGCAGGAAAAGGCCGTCATCAAAAGACTTTTCATTTATGCGGAATGCTGTGTCGAAATTAGTCTTAAGGACAGGGGACATTAACATGAGAGCACGCAGATAACGAATAATCATATCGTCCTCCTGAACTCCAAGGCGTCCCTTGCGCAGATTTGCGAAAATAGTGTCCTGAAAATCCGAAAGAAACTTCTCGCGGGTGTAGGTGCTCCCGGCAAGTCGCTGTGCCCGCGCTATGTACGGCAGGCGGGAAAGCAAACGAGACTGCCCGACAAGATTCATGTATGTAAGACCGCTGTAAGTTGCATAGGCGCCCGACATCGTCATGAGATTCTTGTTGGTATCGAGCCAGCTGACATCAGTCAGTGTGGAGAGAATCCTGCGCACTGCCTCTCGCTGGACTGCTTCCGGAACAGCCTTGAAATGAGTTTCTTCGCTTCCTGCACGCACGTCATCCGAAATGACACCACCCACAAGAGGAGAGAGAATCTTTAGATTATCAATCATTTTCATCCAAATCCACTCCACATAGAGATGCGTGAATTCCTCCTCTGGAATGTCCGGAGAAGCGAACCATTTGTCTGCATTTGCTGCGGCAAAATGGAGGTGTGACATTGCCGCATCGAACGCAGCAAAAGGGTCAGAACCGAGGTCGTATTCGTTCGGACGCGGGTCAGGACTGTTCTGCTGAAGAGGCACATAGAGAAATTCCCTCTTCCCAATCTTCGAGCGCACAAGCGAATCGAGGGATTCTTCAGTCACCGAATCGTTTGAATATGAGCCATAAAGCCACTCTATTGCATACTCGTCGTAAGGGCCAATCCTGTCAACGATAGTAACAACTCCCCTTTCCTTGTCGCCAGGACTGGCAAGTGTGTTGAACAGCACATTATCAATCACGGAAGCCGTGATGCCATGTTTCTGAGTAAATTCGGGACTGCGAAGCTCTTCCGGCGTGTAGGCAAGACTGCCGGCACAGTTGCGCCCGAGACCAAGCCCGCGCCCGAAAATCTTCATTGTCTGAGCTCTGATAACATCACAGACCGCATCGTCAGGAAGATTATAACTGAGATACCTCGAATCCACATCGCCTATTGTGAACGAAGTGGAAAACAGCAGACTAAGAAGGTAATTACCCGGAATGCTCATAGAGAATCTGCGGATTTCACCGGTTCTGCTGTCCGTGGATATGCGTGCATGGATTTCTCTTCCACCGCCACCGCAAAGCGAAACAGTGCTGACGGCCGGGTTAAAAGCAGAGAAGGTACTGTCGGAAGGATAGGGAAAAACCTCTACTACGTCTGCCCCGAGACCCGCCTTTTCAAAAGCCGGATTCCATGCACGAAGACCATCCCCGACAGCCTTCTGCCACGAAAGAGGCATGAGCGTATCGACATAGACCCTTATTTTCTTTCCGTCACGCAAATCCCAACGGTTTGCAAGCCTGATTTTTTTGAATCCTTCCTTGGAATCAAAATGCTGTCCTGCTGTGGTCATCAGTCCAATTCGACTGTCAGCTTTCCTTACAGGCATGAGATTGTCACTAAGAACAGAAAGCGTCGTGACCACAGTAGTCGAGACGCGTGCATCGTGGCCAGTTGCGAGCTTCACGTCAAACGTGGCGTCCTGAACAAGCGCTACACTCTCCGGGAAGGCCATAACATCTTTCAATTCAGAAAGTTCATCCACTTTCGTGCTCTCGGCAATCTGGGATGATCCAAACCATGATGCATAGAGACTGACCGTAGCATCTTCCGAAGAATCGAAAAGTTCTGTTGCGTCAAACACGACGGCAGTGCTGTCTGAATTGCGATATTTTATCGGAAATGCGTATTTCACAGCCTCCGTCACAGACAAATCAAAGGCCTTCAATGTGGAAGAATCCCTCTCCGAAACAAGAACCGGAGTCTTGGGAATTCTAAAAACGACGAGAGAGTCCGTCCTGTAAATTCTGAAATCCGTAGATTTTCCGGAGACATTTAACCCCTCTGCAAGCATTATGTCACTGCTTTCAAGGACATGGCTCGACAGACAAAGTTCACTGCCCATTAGGGAATCAGGAAATTCGATATAGACTTTGTCTCCGTCCTTGAAAACAGAAACTGAACCGCCGCGGGCAGAAACAAGTCCTTTCTTGGAAAGAAACTCCTCATAAGGGGTTTTCTTCACGGACACTGTCTCCGTCTTTTCCTTTTTCTTCTTTGAACGTCCGGCCAAGTCATAGACAGGAGCCAGACAGAAAGCGAGCGTAAGAAACGCTGCTACATATCCTGTGCTAACCTTCATTTTCCCGAACCATTTTTAAGACCATAAGCAATCGTTTCCATAAGGAGTTCATAATGAGCCCTATCGTCGGCGTTTGCCGATGCTTTCCGACGTGACATCAGCCCATACGCCCTGTCAAGCACAGAATAAACAAAAGCCTGTGTGAGAGTGCCTGTGCTGAAAATCTGCCTCGGAAGCCATTCAAATCCATTTACAGAATCGTAATGAAATTCTCCCGAGACAAGGCTGTCCGAACAGCAACCATAACCAAGGCCGCACAATTCAAGCGACTTTGACTTTCCATTAGGCATACTGAATGAGGCCATCTTCATATATGTCCCGACAAAATCCTTCTGCAAAACCCTTTGCTCCGCTGTCAGAGGTCGGCTCCCGGTGTTCCAGACAAAGTCAAAAATCCTGTCCATACAGTCTTGAAGCCCATATTCACTCGTTGCCACACCATCAGTCTTATCCGTCATATAAGGAGTCTGGAAAAGCAGCGAGCGGATTGAACTGCGTACAGCCGAAGAAGGCTTGCCGACAACAGGAAGCTTTGAAAGCACTTTTTCAGAGTCAATCCAGTCGAGATTACTATACTGCGCCAGCACATAGTCTATAATTTTCCTCTGCTTTTCACGGGGAACGTTCGCATAGCGTGGATAAGGATCTCCGGCAAGGGACTCATTTCTGTAGAGACCTCCTATATTGAACAGAAGATGATTAATATATCTGATGTACTGGTTCAGGATTGTGTTGTATATCCCTGTACGGAACTCATAATCCATATCATCCTCATCTGGAATCCAGTCCATGAAATTTGCCATTATATACTTCAGATTCTCAATTCCATATTCCGAAGCCCTGAGCACATCATCCCCGAGGTCTTCAGTCTGGCAACTCGGATCGAAGAATACAAAACTCATCTGCTGCTTTCCGTAACGGTAGAACGGGGCAGCCTTGAGCGAATCACTTATCATCTTGGTGGTGAATGCCGTCTCTTCCTTAAAAGAATCCATGTCAAAGACAGGCTTGTACCCCCATCTGATTGCCCATCTGTCGTAGGAGCCGAAGCGCGGCGGGGTAAGTTTTACACCTCTTTCACGGTCACCAGGCTGAGCCACGTAGTTGAAACGCGCGTAGTCCATTATAGATGTCGTAGTTCCATATTTTGAAGTAAACGACGGACTTCGCAATGAATCGACAGGTATGACGCTCGATGCGCTCATATTGTGCATAAGTCCGAGAGTATGACCGACTTCATGCTTTATCACATACATCAGTGCATCCCCGAGCAATTCCTCAGGAATATCCTTTGTCCGAACCCTCGTGTCCGCCTGAGCTGTCTGGACGAACATCCAGTTGGTAAGAAGCTTTATTACATCATGATAGACATAAACCGAAGCATTGATTATCTCGCCGCTGCGGGGATCTGTCCACGAAGGACCCATTGCATTCTGCACACCTATAGGAGCATACCTTATGCAGCTGTACTTTATGTTTTCAGGGTCAAACGAAGGGTCATCCTTCGGAAATTCCTTGGCAACGACGGCATTTTTGAATCCGATTTCCTCGAAAACTTCATTCCACTGCTCTACAGCCTCTTTTATATAAGGCTTCCACCACTGCGGAAAATCGCTGTCGATATAGAATGTTATCGGCTTCACAGGCTCAACCTTCTCTCCCCTCCTGTAGGCCAGCGTATCCGAAGGCTCAAGCCTCCAGCGGTTCACATACCAGACGGGAACAGAGGTGCCGGTCGTGTTACCATACCTGATTCTCTTGGTGAAGAAATAGCCTATCCTCGGATCGGCCGTGCGCGGATGATATATTTCCTTTGGAAGAAGTAATATCGACCTATTGAGTTCAGCCGTAAGGTTCTTCTTATCCAAGATTTTCTTTCCGGTCTCGGGGTCTTCAAGACTGTATGTATATGTCATCGACGATGTTACGGAAAGATTATCATCGAACGAGCGCACGTCCGTCACGTACGAGAGATTCTTCCTGAAGGAATCCGAACGCTTATAGTCCGCATGAACGGCATAATCGGAAAATGGACCGAGTTCCTTGTCGTCAGAAAGGAATATATCCGTCACATCGACGACAAAAGCCGTACTGTCAGGAGAATATGCTTTCACGGGCATCTTTCGCATTATGCTGGAAGTACGACTTTTGGAAAGCGCCTTCTCTATGTTGGAATCATCGGTGATATAGTCCGAACTGAGACGACGCATGAACACGGTACTATCCTTTCGGGTGAAAGTGAAATGAACAAGGGAGTTCTTTGAACCCACTATACCCTCGGCATTGTTACTGATGGACTTGATGGTGGATCCAAGAAGAAGGTCACGACCGAAAATCGAGTCAGGGATTTCAAAATAGACCTTGCCTTCTTTGAGATGAAGTGTAATAAAACCATCCTCCCTCTTTTGTTCGTTCTTGAAGAGTTTCTCGTACTTTGACGGAGCCTTCACCGTGTCTTTTTGTTCAGTCTGAGCCTTTTTTCTCTTTTTTGACCTTGCAGCCGCATCGTCGGAAGCTGCCACGGAAAAGAGCAGCACGACAGCCGTGGCAACAAACGCCACAAATATTTTTACAGAATCTCTCATTAGTTTATATTTTATCTGAATGTAGGCGCTATCGCCGTAATTTCCCCGAAGCCTTTCAATGTGCCGTTATTCTTTATAGTGAAGCGCCCCGTGCTGACATTGAACGGTCTCATATATATCTTTCCTTCTCCCGTCTTTTCGTTGTATGTGGTTATCAGAAGCTGGAGTCTGTTGTATTCAAGCTGAAAAGGATAGTTAGACAAATCATACCGGTGCGTTCCATACCACCCCTGAGTGTATTGCCTTATGTCCGTTATCTTTTCATCAGCGGAGTCTGGCTTCCAGCTGAGAACCGTTGCAATTGCCTTTCCTCCGTTTATCAGCACTGAATAAATCTTCGATTCGGTGGCATAGTACATCAGGTCGGAATTGTCACAGAAGGCAACATCTACAATCTTGTCCATGTCGGCGCCGTTAACGGGGTAGGTATATGTCTTCATATCGTTTGAACCCGTATCAACACTGCATATATAATGGTTTCCCGCGGCGTCTTTGATGAACAATGCAGGCATCTTTCCTTTCATTGCTCCCCCTCCAAGTGCCTTTGCCCCGGAATAGTCGAAGGAAAAGAAACTTGTCAGTTCAGAAAGCGACGAGTTCATCAAGCCCCATCCATATATGTAGTAAAACTTGCTGTCGTTCTCATTAAACACCAGCAATGCGCCCTGATCAAGGGCATAGTAACCGAAATTCCTGTCCGTCATTATGTCCGACGGTGTCTTGGAATATGCGACCTTAGAATAGACGTTGTCAATTATACACAACACTCCGTAAAGTGTTCCGTTCACCACCGCACAGGAAGAATATCCTCCGAAATTGAACATCGACGACGTTCTGAATGAGGATTCCTTTACGCTGTTAAAAAGCTGAGAATCAGTGTCCTTAACCGTAAAAGTAAGCGGATCGAGACTGATTATATGAGACTCAGTCCCTATCATTATTTTCGTCAGGTCAAGAGAAGAATTCTGCGAGCAGACATACTCGGACATTGACAGAACCTTTCCCTGAATGTGTTCGTTTCCGTTTGACAGGGCATAGAGTTCACGAGTATACCGCGTTGCACCCGAATACCCGTAAGTCAATACAGGATCGGCCACTATATCTATTTCAGATGTGTTTCCTCCGTCCCTGGTGTAAGCAACCAGCAGTCCTTCGCCGAGCGAGGTTCCGACATAGATCTTGCTGACAAACACTCCAGAATATCCTGTTTTACGGTCAGTCACCGTGAGGGTAAGGCAATAGGGCTTTTCGGAAGGTGAATTGGACACCTTGTATTCCAAATCCTTGGTTTCCGAGATTTCTATGCGGTTGTTCGGATTCCCAGCCGTCAGGTCAATCTCCCACAGAAAGGTGAAATCATCATCAGAACGGCCTTCCTGTCTAACTTCGGGAGTAATCTTCAGTTCCTGCCCCCATACTATGTCTATTTCCTCTTTCACACCGGTGATTTCTATCTCCGGTATGGTCTCCCCCGCTTCAGTGCTCAAGTCTTTGTAGCAAGACGAAAGTACCGACGCTGATATTAGGATGAAGGCTACTTTTTTTATTGTTTTCATGATTACATCACTTTCAATGTTTCAAGAATTGTAGGAATATTTTCAGGTTTGGTTCCACCTCCTACCGGAGAAGTCCATTTGTCATAAAGTTCATAATCGGAACTGTGCATATATGGATGCTCCGGATCCGCCTTGTCATGTGCGGCGACGGCATCGTACAACTGCCTTGACGCCGAATACCACCATGTAGGCAATTTGTATGTAAGTTCCGGAAAATCTGTGGCGTATTTCCTGCTTCCGGTGTATGTGTCTGCCTCTGTTCCCAATTCTTCCGCAATGATTTTATGCAGAGACTTGCTGTAGCCGTTACAGAAGAATAGGAACCAATAGCGCCATACTTCCTCTCTCGGTCTTGCATAAGAAGCAGTCCATCCCACTACAGAAGATGTGTTTCTTCGAAATGTCTCCGGAAAATAGTCGTTTGGGACTATCGTGAAACGGGCATAAAGTTCTTCTACATTTTCGGGCAACGCCTTGACCCTCAGAACAATGTTCCCCGAAAGAGCACCGGCTTCAACCTTGGAGCTGACGATGAAGAAATCAACATTCTGAAAAGCGGTGGAATCCTTGATTTCCAGGGCAATTTCCCTGTCATGATCCGACACTGGTCCGATGAGGTTTACCGGAATAGTCAGTTCAATCTCATCTCCGCTCTTCCCTATGAGCGAAAAGACATTCGTCGGGGATAGGAAATACACGGCGGAATCGCCCTCGTCATAAGCCTTCACGGGATCCTTGACACATGACAAAAAAGCGGATGCCGCAAGGCAATAAACAAATATGCAACAGTATCTTCTCATACTCACTCTATTTTTCCTGAACATGACCATAGGAAGTCTCGGATGTCGGATAAGGGTACATCAGACCGGAAGTATTGTTCATTATTGTAATAGGAGACTGATATTTCAGCCTTTCATAAAGTCTGTACCAATAGAAGAGCTGTCCCTCACCCAAAAACTCCCTTGACAATTCAACCAGAAACTCTCCTTTCATATCATATTCAGAAAAACCATCAAAACCGACATTCGTATATCCACGGTGTGACATAACGGCAATGATGTTCTCCTTTATCGAATCCATGTCTCCGTTAATGGCAGAGACGAACGCGAGGATATAGTACATCTCCGAAATCCTTATCATAGGAATCCTGTTGCGATACTCCGCAGCCATTGAACTCGATGAATAGAGTTTGTATGACTGATAACCCTTTCCGCCATATTTCAGAAGCATGGCATAACCCCTTACATCCTCGGCTCCGTCATTATTGCCGATTCCATAAATATCTCGCGGAAAAAGTTCATCCTCAACAGCTTCCGAAGCTATTGTCATATTTATGTCTGTTCCTCCAAAGCAGTATCCTGAAGTCAGGGAATACAGGTCATTCACATCAAGCGAAAAGATGTGCTCGGAGGAAAATGACCAATCTTTTTTATCATTGTCAGACTTTTTAATTTCGGCGTCAGAATCGATCCATTTGACAATTCCAAGCCTGTCAAGCGAGTTTTCAATCACGTCGGATGCATATTTTACAGCTTCATCATAATTCCCCGCCCACAGCATGACACGGGCAGCCAGAGCCTTCACCGCATAGTAGTTCAGGTGGTACCTCCTGTTACTCCAGAATCCGTCGGCGTTGTAGTTTGTATCAAAGTCTTCAGGATAAATTCCAAGGACAGGGTCGGATTCAAGACATTTCAGAGCATCTTCAATATCCTTAAGCAGCAAAGACTTAGTGTCGGCATAACTTTTCTGCGCAGTCGATTCGAGAGTATATTCAGTAACATACGGGACTGTGAGTTTGCCGGAATTCTCTCCATTCCATTCAGCGAGTCCGAACATTCTCATCAGGTCAAAATGAACGAATGCCCTCACCGCAAGCATCTCACCCCTGACCATATTGTACTCCCAATCATCAGCCATGACGTCGCCTCTGTGCCGCTCAAGTTCCTTGAGAATCTTATTGGCGTTAGCTATGGTAAAATAGGCAGACTGCCACATCGACTCAATGCACGCGGCTGCTGTCACATCATCAAAACTATGCTGCAACCAAATCTTGAAGGCATTGCTTTCCACAGTGTTATAACGCACAGCAGACAGTTCATTTGCGTAAAAGGTGAAATTCCGTCCATAGCAATCAGCGGAAGCCATCGAGATATACACCCCAGTAAGCGCCTCGTGAAATCCGCTCTTTGTCGAGAACATCTTTTCGTCAGAAACCTGCGAAGACGAAGTTGCCTCCAGCCACTTGTCGCATGAAACGGATGAAAAGAAAACAATCATCAGGATTATATAAGCCAGTACTCGTTTCATATTGTCAGAATGTTGCAGTTAAAGAGAAAGAGAATGACCTTGCAAAAGGATATGACGTACCCCTCTCTATATCAATCGAAGAAAATGTGAATAGGTCGTTCGCATAGAAAGTGAGCCGGAGACGATCCATCCTTATCTTGTCAATCCACCTGGAAGGAAATTCATAGTAGGCGGAAACGGAAGAGAGATTCATGACATTGTTACGCTGGACGAATCTCGTAGTTGCCTTGGTAGTATTTATTCCGTTGGAATAGGCACGCTTATACACGGCATTCTGACCGGCATAGTACCATCTTCCCGTGAATATTCTTCTGTCGACATTGGACGATAGGTTAGTTCCCTCAACCTTGTTAAGAAGGGTGCTGTTATAGATATAACCACCTCCGTACCATGTAAATACCACATTCAAACCAAATCCACGGACTTCACCTGTCACACCGAAATTTCCGTTGAACTTCGGATCCGAAGATCCGCAATTGACAAGGTCGGACGCGCTCCATATTTCAGAAAGAGTTCCATTCTTTCTGATAAAAATCTCATTACCGGTTATAGGGTCAATTCCCTTGGAAGGCACGGCCCATATTGAGTTGAGGGGCATTCCGTTATAGTACTGAATAACTGTAGAAGCACCGCTATTGGTGTTCGCTTCAGCCCTTTGTCGCTTATTGTAGGCTTCAAGAGCTTCGGAAATCTTGAGAACCCGGTTGTCATTATAGGCAGTCTTTCCGAATATGCTTATGAATGAACTTCGCTTCTGAAAAACGATGTAGCTCAAGCTAAGTTCCACGCCCTTATTTCTTACCATTCCGAGATTATCATTCACAGTGCTGAACCCTGTTGAAGGAAGAATAGAACGGGAGAACACCATGTTCTGAGTGTCCGCCACATAAAGGTCCAACACAGCATTGATTCTCCTTGTTCTGAAATCGATTCCAACATTATAGTCCATCTTCTGCTCCCATCCTATATTAGGATTTTCCATATTTGAAAGACTGGCTCCGGAGAATCCGTTGTAATAGTTCGAGTTATAATAGACATAGACAGGTAGAGACACGTTTGAACTATAGTTCTGGTTTCCTGAAGAACCTATGGATGCCCTAAGTTTGAACTGCTGCAGCCAGTGAGCCGCCCCCTTCATAAACTTCTCATTATGAAGGTTCCACGCAAGTCCGAAACTCCAGAAAAGTCCCCACTTGTTGTTGGTTCCGAACACAGAAGATGCACTGCCCTTTATCGTTGCGTCGGTCATGTATCTGTTGTCGTAACTATAACCGGCCGTGAGGAGCGCTCCGAGATTTCTATTCAGACCGTCTCCTCCCGAAGGAGTCTTGTCAAGCGCATACTGCCTCGCGAAAGTTATGCTGTTCATATTGCTGTTCGGAAATCCCTCAGTGTAGTGCGTCACACTGCTGTACTTTGTTTGGGAGATGTTGTACTGGGCTGTCGCGAACACATCGTGAACCTTATTGAAAGAATGGTTGAACTGTGCGGAAACATCCCCGGAGAATGTCGTGTATGTGCCGTTTGAAACATCATATGACCCCCTGCGCAGTTTAGCGTCCTCCGTGGTGTAGTTTATAAAATCAGTATGATCTGAAGGTTTAAATTCCTCTGATTCAGTTCTCTTCGTATCTATTCCGAAACGTCCCACAATCTTAAGGGACTTCATGGCCTGATATTCAGCATAGAAATTATCTGTAAAATCAAGGTATCCGCTCGTATATTTCGTGCCTATCGAGGCATTCCACAAAGGATTTGTGACAATTCCTTCGTCATAGACATCATTACCTTCTCCATATTCACCAGAAAAAATGATTTTCCGCACATTACCTTCCTTGTCGTATGGTGAAAAATACGGATTCATCGAAGCATATTCATCAAAGCTTCCATAAGGAGAATCCTCGCTCTTGTTCCAAGCAACGCTCATTATATTCCGGAAAGTCCATTTGTCCTTTCTGTAAGAGAGGTTGACGTCACCCGACAGGACATTTCTATAAGACCCCTTCATAGCACCTTGAATATTGTTGTATGAAAAGGCAGCAAGCGCCTTGAGAGACTTTCCGCCAAGTTCGACACTCACGAAATGCTTCTGCCCTACACCTGTTCTCAATGGTTTTGAAAGCCAATAGGTATCTTCTCCTTCAAGCGCCTTTTTTAGCCTCTCGTTATAGAGTTTTATTGCGTTAATTGTCCCAAAACTTGAAATAGAAGAATAATATCCCTCGCGGTTCTCAATATCAAGTTTTTCCAGCGCATTGCAGAGATTGTAGCTTGAAAGGTCCGGAGCCTCAAGCGTGACGCTGCCAGTGTAGGTTACGAGCGTCCTCTCATTTGTGAGAGCCTTTGTCTCAATTACAACCACTCCGTTGGCTCCCTTTGAACCATATATAGCCTTAGCTGAGGCATCTTTGAGAATGGATATGCTCTGGATACGGTTCATATCCATATCCTTTATTTTCGTGAGCGTTGTCTCGAACCCGTCAAGTATGAAAAGAGGTGTGTTTCCGTCAGAAACGAAATCGCTTTTAAGAGATGATGTCTCCGCAGTAAGGGAAGACGCACCTCTTATCTGCATTGAAGCGACAGCATTCGGGTTTGAACCCTGTGTAAGGTTATCTACAACAAGAAGGGACGGATCGAGATTCTTGAGAGACTCTATGACATTGGAATTACCGACTTTCTTGAGTTCAGCGGAGGTTATGGCCTGCACCGCACCCGTAAAACTCTCCCTCTTTCTCGTGAATATTCCAGTTACGACCGTTTCCTCAATGGTCTGAGTATCTGGAGTAAGTCGGATTTCGGAAACCTTATCTACCGGAACATTCTCAACCTGATAGCCAAGACATGAAACAGTCAAAAACTTGCAAGAAGAAGATACCTTTATGCGGAACTTTCCCTTTTCGTCCGTAAGTACACCGTCCTTCATTTTAGAAGCATCATAGACGGCTACTCCGGGCAGAGGTTCGCCATATTCGTCTAATACTCTACCACGTACCGTTTTGCCCCCCCATCAGGAATTGTAGCCGCATTCACATAAAGAAACTGAAATACAAGACTACAGAGCAATACCACAATAAAAAAACACTGTTTTGTAGTTCTATTCATCACTATACCACTTGAACTCGCGAATATATAAAATATATTTTAAAAATGAAACTATTGCAAAGTATCTTTGTTTCAGGCACTAAAAAAGAGTCGGATGAAAAATCTATCACCCGACTCTTTCATTTTATAATCAAAGATATTTCCTAATCTTTAAATTTAGCGCAGAGGAACTCGCGGTTCAGGCGGGCGATGTGAGATACGGTGATGTGCTTAGGGCACTCCATCTCGCAGGCACGGGTGTTGGTGCAGGCACCAAATCCGAGCTCGTCCATCTTTGCAACCATTGCCTTGGCGCGCTTTGCACCCTCTACCTTACCCTGAGGAAGGAGTGCGAGGGAACTTACGCGGGCTGCGACAAAGAGCATTGCAGAGCCGTTCTTGCAGGTTGCCACACAGGCACCGCATCCGATGCAGGCAGCACCGTCCATGCTCTCCTCGGCCTTTTCGCGAGGAATAGGAATGGCATTGGCATCAGGAACACCGCCGGTTCCTACAGAAACATATCCACCTGCCTGAAGAATCTTGTCAAATGCCTGACGGTCAACGACAAGGTCCTTAATTACAGGGAAGCCGTGGCTGCGCCAAGGCTCAATGGTGATAGTGTCGCCATCCTTGAACTTACGCATGTGAAGCTGGCAGGTAGTGACCTCATCGTCAGGTCCATGAGCGCGTCCGTTAATATAGAGTGAGCAGGCTCCACAGATTCCCTCACGGCAGTCGTGATCAAAGGAAACCGGACCTGATGATTTGCATCCCTCCTCCACAGCGACAGGATCCATACCCTCCTCAATCAGCTGCTCGTTAAGGATGTCAAGCATCTCAAGGAAAGAGCTGTCAGGCGAAATACCCTTGACCTGGTAGGTCTCGAAATGCCCTTTCTCCTTGGCGTTTTTCTGACGCCATACTTTCAAAGTCAAATCCATCTCGTTTAGTCTTTATAATTTCTTGTCGCTATGTGAATATTCTCGTACTTGAGAGGCTCCTTGTGAAGTTCAGGCTCAACGCCGTCACCCTTGTACTCCCATGCGGCAACGTACATGTAATGTTCGTCGTCACGCTTGGTCTCACCGTCCTCAGTCTGCATCTCCTCGCGGAAATGACCACCGCAGGACTCGCACCTGTCAAGGGCGTCAATAGCCATAAGCTCGCCTATCTCAAGGAAGTCAGCAAGACGGAGAGCTTTCTCGAGTTCCTGGTTGAAAGTGCCCTGCTCGCCGGCAACATAAACATTGCTCCAGAAGTCTTTCTTGAGTTCACGAATCATCTGAATACCTTCCTTCAGGCCGGCCTCGTTGCGTGCCATTCCGACATGCTCCCACATTATGTGACCGAGCTTTTTGTGGATGGTGTCAACTGACTCCTTGCCTTTGATAGACAGAAGCCTGTCAATCTTAGCACGGACAGCCTTTTCAGCCTCCTCGAACTCAGGAGCGCCGATGTCTGTCTTAGGATCCTTGAACTTGGACGCGAGATAGTCGCCGATTGTATAAGGAAGGATGAAATAGCCGTCGGCAAGACCCTGCATGAGGGCTGACGCACCAAGACGGTTTCCACCGTGGTCAGAGAAGTTTGCTTCTCCGATAGCGTAAAGACCAGGGATGGTAGTCTGGAGGTTGTAGTCAACCCAGAGACCGCCCATTGTGTAGTGGATTGCCGGATAAATCATCATAGGCTCCTTGTAAGGGTCGGTGGCGGTAATCTTCTCGTACATCTGGAAGAGGTTACCGTAGCGTGCCTTGATGACATCTTTGCCAAGACGCTCGATGGCAGTCTTGAAATCAAGGAATACTGCAAGTCCTGTCTCATTTACACCGAATCCTGCATCGCAACGCTCCTTAGCCGCACGGGAAGCCACGTCACGAGGAACGAGGTTTCCGAAAGCCGGGTAGCGGCGCTCAAGATAGTAGTCCCTATCCTCCTCCGGAATGTCTGAAGCCTTTATCTCATGCTTGCGAAGTTTTGCCACGTCCTCAAGCTTCTTAGGCACCCAGATGCGTCCGTCGTTACGGAGAGACTCGGACATGAGCGTAAGCTTTGATTGCTGCTCGCCATGAACCGGAATACAGGTCGGGTGAATCTGTGCAAAGCAAGGGTTAGCGAAGAAAGCTCCCTTCTTGTAGCACTGCCAAGCTGCAGAACCGTTGGAATTCATTGCGTTAGTGGAAAGGAAGTAGGTGTTTCCGTATCCGCCTGAAGCAATCACAACTGCGTGAGCTCCGAAACGCTCGATTTCACCTGTCACGAGATTGCGGGCGATAATACCCTTTGCCTCGCCGTTAATGAGCACGACGTCAAGCATTTCGTGACGTGGATACGACTTCACGGTTCCTGCCGCAATCTGACGGTTAAGGGCAGCGTAAGCTCCGAGAAGAAGCTGCTGACCGGTTTGTCCGCGGGCATAAAACGTGCGGCTCACTTGAGCCCCACCGAAAGAGCGGTTAGCGAGAAGTCCGCCGTATTCCCTCGCGAAAGGAACACCCTGTGCAACACACTGGTCGATAATGTTGTTGCTGACTTCCGCAAGACGGTAGACGTTGGCTTCACGGCTACGGTAGTCACCGCCTTTGATTGTGTCATAAAACAGACGGTAGATGGAGTCGTTGTCATTCTGATAGTTCTTTGCGGCATTGATACCACCCTGTGCTGCAATGGAATGCGCACGACGAGGAGAATCGCTGATGCAGAAAACCTTCACGTTGTAGCCGAGTTCACCAAGAGAAGCGGCTGCAGACGCTCCACCCAGACCCGTACCGATGACAATGATTTCCATCTTTCTCTTGTTGCCTGGCGACACAACCCTGATCTGAGACTTGTGCTTTGTCCATTTTTCGGCCAAAGGACCCTCAGGAATCTTTGAAATCAATTCTTTTGCCATTATATATAAGGTTTATAAATAATCTACCCTCAAAAATCCGAAAAAAAAACACTATGTTTTATTCAACCTGCAAAGTTAGCAAATCTTTCATTCTTTCCTATATTGTCAATTATGAGGAAGTGATAAATATTCGTTCATTCAAACAAAAGATTCTCGTCGGGACGCAAACGATCGACGCCGAGGTGGGCGTAGGCAAGGTCCGTCACTTCCCTGCCCCGCGGTGTGCGCATAATGAACCCTTCCTTAATAAGGAAAGGCTCATATACTTCCTCAAGCGTCCCCTGATCCTCACCTATTGCCGTCGCAATGGTGTTCGCGCCCACAGGTCCGCCCTTAAACTTGGTGATGATAGTCTTTAGAATCTTGTTGTCGATGGCGTCCAGTCCCCTCTTGTCAATATTCAGGGCATCAAGGGCATACTTCGCTATACCAAGGTCAATATTTCCGTTCCCGACCACCTGTGCAAAGTCACGCACGCGTCTCAACAGCGAGTTGGCAATACGCGGCGTTCCACGGCTTCGCAGCGCAATCTCGTATGCCGCAGCGTCATCAATCGGGACATTCAGAATCCCGGCACTCCTCTCCACAATCTTCTGGAGCGTCGGAGTGTCATAGTATTCCATCGCGCACTTGATTCCGAAACGGGCCCGCAGCGGAGAAGTGAGAAGTCCGCTCCGAGTCGTGGCGCCTACAAGAGTGAAAGGATTCAGCGACAAACGGATAGATCTCGCTCCCGGTCCCTTGTCCACCATTATGTCGATGACGAAGTCTTCCATAGCGGAATAGAGGTATTCCTCCACGACCGGCGAAAGCCTGTGAATCTCATCTATAAAGAGCACATCCCCCTCCTCCAGCGATGTAAGAAGCCCTGCAAGGTCCCCCGGCTTGTCAAGCACAGGTCCCGAAGTGACTTTCATGTTAACCCCGAGTTCATTGGCAATAATATGTGCAAGAGTAGTCTTTCCAAGACCAGGAGGCCCGTGGAAAAGGACGTGGTCGAGAGTCTCCCCCCTCATCTTTGCCGCGGCCACGAAAATCTTCAGGTTACGGATAATCTTGTCCTGTCCGGAAAATTCTTCGAGTCCCTGTGGCCTTATAATTCCGTCAATTTCCTTATCTTTGCCTGCGCTGACGTCACGCGGATTGAATTCAGTTTCCATCGTCCGGCCATTTTTTTTACAAAATTATTAAAAAAGAAAGAAAAATATATTTTAACGAATGATGATAAATGTTTGTTAATATGTTTATAACTTCGTCAATGTTCTGTCTTATAATGTTTTGTAGTGTTTAAAACTGTTGAAAAGCCTTTCGTAATTAATGTGATAAAAAAATCGGCAGATACTTGTTTTTACGGAAAAGGCCGCGGGATATAGAAATTTACGTGATTTCAAAAAATAGTTACGATTAGATTTAAACAGACTTTTCAACGGGTTATCAACTGAAAAATGGAGAAATTGTTAATAAGTCAAAAATCCGTCTCCGAGCTTTCGGACAAAATAGAAAAATCGGAGGAGACGTACTGTTCCGGGCTGTTCCTTTCTGCCCGATGGTTCGTTGTCTCGCAGGTCAATAGACAGGGAATCAATTTTATAGTCCTTCCCGACAGGGATTCGGCCGAGTACTGCTCTTCAGACCTTTATAACCTCGTCGACGGGGATAGGGTGTTCTTTCTGCCGGATTCGGGAAAGAAGATAGAGAAGAGCAACTACAAATCTTCGCTCGGAGTCCAAAGGACATCGTCCATCGGAAAGATTATGGAATATGACGGGGCTGAACAACTGTTTTTCGTCACCTATCCTGAGGCTCTTGAAGAGCCGGTTCCAGAGCTGGTCGGGAACGGAGCCTCTGTGCTTAAAATACGCGAGGGTGACAGCTATGACCGCGACATGCTTATCGACAAGCTCTTCTCGATGGGGTTCACGCGTGTGGATTTTGTCAGCGAGCCGGGGCAATATGCCGTCAGGGGAGCTCTTGTCGACATATTCTCATATTCATGGAACAATCCCTACCGAATTTCGTTTTTCGGTGACGAAGTGGACGGAATAAGCGTGTTCGACTGCAATTCCCAACTTTCCAAGGAAAAGCTTTCCGGGGTTGAAATTTTTGCCGACCTCTCTGCTGACGGAGACGCGGAGGGGAAGACCGTTTCTGTGACGGAACTTCTTCCTGAAAGCACGCTCGTGTGGCTGGACTCTTCGGATATGTATAAGGAAAAGGAATTCTATGGAGGGCTGAAAAAGTTTCGCAGGGTATTCCTTGAAGTGCCTATTTCCGCCTCTGGAGTGTCTCCGGTGAGGTTTAATATTGCCCCACAGCCGGTTTTCAACAAGAACTTCGAACTTCTGACCGAAGATTTGCGCGATAAGATAGGACGGGGCTACAGGGTCTGCATCTGCGGTGAGAAAAAGTCACAGCTTGAACGCCTTGAAAGCATACTTATTCAGAATGAGGGTTATCTTCCTGAATTCGTGCCTTCACGCACAGTTCACAGCGGGTTCATCGACAACGAAGACAAGGTCTGCGTCTACTCGGACCACGAGATTTTCGACCGCTTCCACAGAGTCAGTCTTCGTCGCACAGTGGAGAAGAGTGAGCAGCTGACAATCAATGACCTGACGTCTTTTGCGATAGGGGACTACATCGTTCACATCGACTACGGTGTGGGAATATTCGGCGGACTCGTGAGGATGAAGGACGACAAGGGACGTGTGCACGAAGTCGTTAAACTTATATATAAGGATAACGACGTTGTGTTTGTTTCCGTCCACGCCATGCACAAGATTTCGCGATACCGCTCGAAGGACAGCGAGCCTCCGAAAATTTACAAACTCGGTTCGAAGACATGGCAGACGCTCAAGTCCAACGCCAAAAAGAAGGTCAAGGACATAGCCAAGGACCTTATAAAGTTGTATGCTAAAAGACGGGCGTCAAAGGGATTCGCCTTCTCACCGGATACTTTCCTCCAGACCGAACTCGAGTCTTCGTTTATGTACGAGGACACTCCTGATCAGGAAAAGGCAGTTCAGGCAGTGAAGAGAGATATGGAGGACAACTGCCCTATGGACAGGCTTGTCTGCGGCGATGTCGGGTTCGGAAAGACTGAGGTTGCAATCCGTGCGGCGTTCAAAGCTGCCACTGACGGCAAGCAGGTGGCGGTGCTCGTGCCCACGACCATACTCGCGCTCCAACACTACAGGACTTTCACTTCACGCCTGAAGGAATTCCCGTGCAACATAGAATTTGTCAGCAGGCTGCGTACTGCAAAGGAAATCAGCGACATACGTCAGAGGCTCAAGAGTGGTTCCATAGACATACTCATAGGAACCCACAAGATTCTCGGCTCAACTTTCGAGTTTAAGGACTTGGGGCTTCTCATCATTGATGAGGAACAGAAGTTCGGTGTGGGTGCGAAGGAGAAACTGCGTCAGATGAAGGAATCAGTGGACACTCTCACTCTCACGGCGACACCGATTCCGCGAACCCTCCAGTTTTCACTTCTCGGAGCGAGGGACCTGTCGATTATATCCACGCCTCCGCCGAACAGGATTCCTGTGCAGACTGAAATAATGCTCTTTGACGGCGATGAAATCCGCAAGATTATAAATTACGAGATTAACCGTGGAGGGCAGGTTTTCTTCCTTCACAACAAGGTGGAGGAACTCCAGTCTATCTACGACATCCTGCACAGACTCGTTCCTGACATAAAAATCTGCATCGCGCACGGTCAGATGGAGGCAAAGACTCTGGAGGACAGAATTCTCGACTTCATGGCAGGCGACTACGATATGTTGCTGTGCACAACAATCATCGAGAACGGTCTTGATATTCCTAACGCGAACACCATCATCATCAACCAGGCGCAGAACATCGGCCTGAGCGATCTGCACCAGCTTCGCGGACGTGTTGGTCGTTCCAACCGCCGCTCGTTCTGCTATCTGATTGTGCCTCCGCTCGTTTCTATAACGGAGGATGCACGTCGCCGCCTCAAGGCCATAGAGTCTTTCTCCGACCTCGGCAGCGGGTTCAACATAGCCATGCAGGATCTCGACATCCGCGGCGCCGGAAATCTTCTCGGAGCGGAACAGAGCGGTTTCATCACCGATATGGGCTTCGAAACCTATCAGAAAATACTTTCCGAAGCCATGGAAGAACTCGGAGTGGAGACAGGGCTCACTTCACGCAACGTTAATGAGTCGTATATTTCCGATTGTACCATTGAGACGGACCAGGTGGCGCTCATTCCAGACTCGTACATAAGCATGACGGCGGAGAAGATAAGGATCTACAAGGAACTCGATTCTATGGTTTCGGACGAGGGTATAGACAAGATGAAGTCGCAACTTGTCGACCGCTTCGGACCGCTGCCTCCTGAACTTGACAGTCTTATGGAGATTGTCCGCATCAGGCATCTTGGAGAGAAACTCGGGTTTGACAAGATAATCATAAAGAACGGGCTTCTGATTGCCTTCTTCATATCGAATCCTCTCTCTCAGTACTATAAGTCCAAGACCTTCCAGGACATACTCTATCGTCTTAATGAAAACCAGAGGCTATTCGACATGAAGCAGAACGACAACAGGCTCAGGATAGTCTCCCGCAACGTTCCTGACCTATTCGAGGCTTACGCACGGCTTTCGCTCTTGAAGTAGTTTTGGATAGATTAACGAATTTTACTAAATTTACGGCCCAAAAATGACGGAGGGAATACTTCTCACGTCGTTCGAAATGAAATTGACATGAACTTGCTGATTGATGTCGGCTACACTGCACTCAAAGCGGCCTGGGCCGACGGGATAACTTTGGGAAAGACTTTCCGCTACCAAGGAGAGCGGACTGCTGACTTTATACTCGGACTTGTGGAGAAGAACAGGCCCGATGTCATGGTGCTCAGTTCTGTCCGGGAGTTCTCCCAGACGGCGATATCGAAGTTCGGCAAGTGCTGCGGAAAACTCATACTAATAGATTCGGAGCACAGTTTCATATTGGAAGATAACGCACTTCCCGCATACCTTACTCCCGACCGTGCCGCGTCTGTCATTGCCGCACAGTATCTTTTCAAGGGGAAGGGTTGCACCATTTTCGATTTCGGAACCATACTCACCATCGATTTTATGGACGCCGAAGGACATTACAGCGGAGGAAACATATCTCTTGGCTGCCGCACGAGATTCAAGTCGGTGAACCGCTACTCGAAATCGCTTCCGCTTCAAGACACTCCTGAAAATATAGAGGAAACCGGGAATTCCCTGACGTCTTCGATAGACTCCGGAATTATCTTGGGTATAATGTTTGAAATTGAGGGATATTTTGCGCGTCACCCTGAAAATATAGTGATTTTCACGGGGGGAGATGCGATTTATTTTGCAAAAAGGATGAAAAACTCCATCTTTGTAGTTTGCAATCTCGTGTTGATGGGGTTGGCATTAATTGCTGTGAGATATGGTGAAAAATAGTTTCATAAAGTTACTTATGGCTGCGGCGCTGTTGCTCCCGGCTGTCTGCGCACATGCACAGACCTCGACAACGGGAACCTACGGCTCGTTCTCACCATATTCCATTTATGGCGTGGGAGAGATTTCAAAAGGTGGGACAGCACATTCGAGGAGTATGGGAGGCGTCGGCATCGCTTCGAGGAACAGGAGGTTCATAAACGTCTCCAACCCTGCTGCCGTGGCTGTTCGCGACACCCTCGCGTTTATGGCTGACTTCGGACTCTACGAGGACAATAAGATCTACGCCCAGGGAAGCAAAAGGGGAGCGGAAAACACGTTCAACGTCAACAATATAGTGATGTCTTTCCCAATATGGCGCTCGTCGGCCTTCCTTGTCGGCCTATCGCCTTTCAGTGACGTCGGCTATAGTTTTTCTTCAAAAGAACAGTCTGATGAACTACTCGGACATGTGGGAAACATCACCTACGACTCCTACGGGGAGGGAAGTCTCTACCAGCTCTATACCTCTGCCGGAGCGACTTTCTGGAAAAGGCTTTCGGTCGGTGCCGAGTTTATCTATTATTTCGGAAAACTTGACAGGAATTCCAATGAAACTTTCGAGAATTCGACATACAGATCAATAACTTACGGAACCAATCTGAACCTCCATGGGTTTACGGGAAAGTTTGGATTGCAGTATGACCAAAAGCTTTCACCGACTATGTCGATGACAATCGGCGCCACCTACCGGCTCGGAACGAAACTCAGGGGATATGAAAACCATTTCGCGTATGCAAGCCAGTCGAGCGTTGTGGACACATTGAAATCAATGACCTACACTGACACGCTCTCGCACTCATCAAACGCACCGCGCATAGCCGATGAACTTGGAGTCGGAATTTCCCTCAGGGGCAACGACAGATGGTCGGTCGAGTTCAACTATCTCCGTTCCGACTGGCGAAACTCCAATTTTGAGTCAAGAAAGGGCTTTGCTGCAACGGGAAAGGCTAATTTTACATCTTCTGTATCACAGTCTTTCAGAGCGGGCTTCGAATTGGTTCCGAACAGGAACGACATAAGGTACTACATGAAACGCTGTGCGTATAGGGGAGGAATCTACTACGATCAGGACTATTTCCTGATGAACGGCAACCGCGTAGACTCGTACGGAATCACTCTCGGAATCACTTTCCCGGTGTTCAGATGGTACAATGGAATATCGCTCGGAGTGGACATGGGCCGACGTGGTTCCTCGAAGGGGATGATGATAAGCGAGACATACTTCAAGTTCGTCGTCGGTTTCAACATTCATGATATATGGTTCCAAAAGCCGAAGTATAATTAGTGGAAGCGTGTTAAAAACGAAAATTAAAGATTATTGATATGAAAAGGATTATCACTCTGTTTCTTACAGTGCTGGTTGCGGGGGTAGGAACAACCCTGCTCGCACAGGGTAAGTATGGTGCGGACAGCGCCAACTGCATCAAGTATCTGTCTTACTATCAGGAGTATTACAAGCAGAAGAACTACAATGACGCAACTCCTAACTGGCGCAAGGCATATAAGGCATGTCCTCCGACGGCTAACCAGAACATGCTCATCAATGGAACAGCCATCGTGCGTCGTCTGATTTCGCAGAATGCGAAGAATGCAATCTACAAGGAAAAGCTCGTGGATACTCTCCTTACTATTCATGACCAGAGGGCTGAGTATTATCCGAAATATGCTGTCACAGCTCTAAACAATAAGGGTCTCGACCTCATCAATTATGTTAAGGGTGACGACCAGAAGCTCTATGACGGACTTTCCGACATCATTGAGAAAAACGGCGTGAACACAAAGCCGAGCATCTACCTTTTCAACCTCAATGCGGCGGTTGAACTCTACAAATCAGGCGTTCTGAATGAGGAACAGGTGATTGATGTGTATGAAAAGGCGATGGCGAACCTTGAGAACACTCCATGCAATAATGATAAGGAAAAAGAGGATGTCGCAAAGGTGACCGAGGACATCGAGAACATCTTTATCCAGAGCAAAGTGGCATCATGCGAGAACCTCGTTGCTCTCTTCACTCCGCGCTTCGAGGCCGCTCCTGACGACATCCAGCTCATCAAGAACATCGTGAACATGCTCAACAAGACTGAGGAGGGCACGGACACCGATCTGTTCCTTAATGCAGTGAACGCGATGAATCGTCTTGAGCCTTCATATCAGTCGGCGTACTATCTGTTCAAACTTTACTCTTCAAGGGGTAATGTGGACGAGGCAATCAAGTATATGGACGAGGCAATCGCCTACCCTGAGTCAGATGATAAGGTTGACGCTTCCTACAATTATGAACTTGCCGCCTACTCTTACAAGAACGGTCACTCCGCAAAGGCATACGCTTGCGCACAGAAGGCCGCTGAACTCGACCCTGAGTTTGCCGGGAAGTCATATATGTTGATAGGAACCATCTGGGGCTCGCAGGTATGCCGTGGAAATGAAATAGAGTCACGCGCTCCTTATTGGGTTGCTGTGGATTATATGATTAAGGCAAAGAACGCCGACGAGACTCTTGCGGCTGAGGCGAACAGCATGATTGCACAGTATAGCAAGTACTATCCGCAAAAGGCTGAGGCATTCATGTATGACCTTCTCGATGGTCAGCCATACACCGTCAGCTGCGGTGGAATGAGGGCTACCACTACCGTGAGGACGCAGAACTAATGTTTTCTTGACATTGAAAGGAATAGGAAATATAATGATTAAGCTGGCAACCGCTTCGGCGGTTGCTTTCGTCGTTTATTCCTGCAAGGGGAAGTTGGCGGAAGAAGACGCGATGGATATAACTCTTATGCCGGTGCAGACTGCCGACAGCATCACCTCGGTCCAGACGCAGAACGGGCAGATTCAGATGCGGATGGAAGCTCCGCTCATGGAGCGTTATGAGACTGACAGCCTGTCCACACAGTTGTTTCCTGAAGGCTTTGCCGTGTACGGCTATATTGATGGAGGGCTGCTTGAGACGTCAATCACTGCTGACAATGCGCGTCATCTGAAGTATTCTGACGGTCGCGAGTCTTGGGCCGCGTTCGGGAATGTCGTGGTGAAGAACCTCATAAAGAGGGAAGTCATGGAGACGGACACGCTCTATTGGGACCAGAAGGAGGAGAAAATCTGGACGGATTGTTATGTGAAGATGTATTCTCCCGACGGGTTCATGCAGGGTTATGGGATGGAGTCCGACCAGAGAGCGAGAAATTCAATCATTTTCCGTCCTTTCAACAGCTACGGAATCGTGACGCAGGACAGTACCGCAGTCAATGTGGATTCGGTGAACTTTATAGGTCCGATTCAGCGAAAATAAGGTCATTTCTTTCATTTCAGCAAAAATTCGTGGTGTAATTGAGGGAAAATTACTAACTTCGCACCCCATTGGGTTTTATGCCCTCTGACCATTTTACGATAATAACTAAAAAAGCAATAATTATGGCAGTTCTTGAAACAATCCGCGTGAAGTTCGGAGTCGTGATTACGGCGCTCATCGCAATTGCGCTGCTTTCGTTCATCATTGACCCAACCACGCTTCAGAACGTCGCCTCATCGATGTCGTCAAAATATGACGTCGGCGAGATTGACGGCAAATCAGTTTCTTATGTCGATTTCCAAAAGGACGTTGAAAAGACCAAAGGCGTGCTTGAACTCCTTGGTTTCCAGGCCAATTCGGAACAGGCTCAGTCTTATGTAAGGGACGAGGCATGGAAGGAACTCTTCGACAGTTACTATTTTATCCCGAATGCTGAAAGCGCGGGTATCTATGTCGGCAACCAGGAGGCTCTTGATCTCATTTCCGGCGACAATATCTCCCCTGTAATCGCACAAGTTTTCTCGGACGAGAACGGTTTCAACAAGGAAGCTTTCCTCAATTTCGTGAACTATTGCAGGGAGGACCAGAGCGGAAGGTATAAGGAACTTCTCAACTACCTCTGCAACACAGCCATCTCACAGCAGTACTACTCCAAGTACTTCTCCCTCTTCTCTGAGAGCAACATCACCAACGAACTTGGACTTGAGAACGAGATTGCGGACAACAACAATTCCGTAAACGCGGAGTTCGTTATGGTTCCGTTCGGTTTCGCACAGGACACAACTGTCGTTGTCAGCGATTCTGAAATTAAGGAATGGTACAAGGCCCACAAGAAAATGGACGCCTACAAGTCCCTTTTCAAGCAGAAGGCAAGCCGCGACATAGAGTATGTAGTGTATGACATTCTTCCGTCTTCGGAGGATGTTGCTGCTGCAAACGAAGACATCGCAGCTCTTGCAGAGGATTTTGCTTCAACCGACAATGTGAAGTCATTCCTTCTCGCGAACTATTGCCAGTTCGATGAGAAATACTACAAGGAAGGCGAACTCAAGACCGTCGCTCCTGAGGTTGACGAATTCGTTTTCAATAACAACGGACAGTCTGTTTCTCCGGTTCTTTCACACGACAACACATTCTATCTCGTACGTATCCTCGACACAAAGACTGAGAGCGGAGTCGTGAAGAAGCAGGTCGCTATTCTCGAGAAGGAGGCTATTGCCAGCAAGACAACCGTCAACGGAATATACGCAAAGGCTAAGTCATTTGCTTCACAGGCAGCAGATGGCTACAAGAACTTCCGTGCAGCAGTTGATTCCCAGGCAGTTTATGCACACAGCGCGAATCTCGTTGAGGGTGCAAGCCGCATCGGTTCCATCGATAATGCAAAGGAGGTTACCCGCTGGGCATTCGATGCAAAGAAGGGTAAAGTTTCAGAAATTTTCGATATCAACAAAGACTACTTCGTGGTTGCTGTCCTCACCGGCATCAACAAGGAGGGTTACAAGGATATAAAGGAAGTTTCACCTGTAATCAAGGATATTCTTTATCGTGAGAAACTTGCCGACCACAAGGCAGCTGAGGTTGCGGAGAAGATTGCCGGGCTTGACAATATGGCGGCTGTAGCCGAAGCGCTCGGCACGACCGTAAGCACAAAGGACGGAATCACGTTCTCTTCGCTCACCTCACAGGGACTTGACCCTGCCTTCATCGGAGCTGTGACTTCCGCCGAGCAGGGTAAGATTTCGGCACCTGTAAAGGGCAGCTACGGAATCTATGTGTTCAATGTCACTGCCAAGGAGACCGGAGCATTCTATACCGAGGATGATGCCAACTCCAAAACTGCTCAGATGAACCAGTATATGGCTCAGATGCTTCTGGGTGTGATGAATGAGTCTGTGGTGACTGACAATCGCGCAAGATTCTATTAATAGATAAGTACATAACAAAAAAAGCCCGTCAGCGACGGGCTTTTTTGTTATTATACGTTGAACAGGAAGTGCATTATATCGCCATCCTGCACGACATAATCCTTGCCCTCGACGCCGAGTTTTCCGGCGGCGCGGCAGGCTGCCTCGGACTTGAGTGTGATGAAGTCGTCGTATTTGATGACCTCGGCGCGGATAAATCCCTTTTCGAAGTCGGTGTGGATGACCCCTGCGGCTTTCGGTGCCTTATCGCCTTTGTGGATGGTCCAGGCGCGGACTTCATCTGCTCCGGCGGTGAAGAATGTCTGGAGATTCAGCAGGGCGTAGGCGGACTGGATGAGCCTCACCACTCCTGACTCCTCAAGACCGAGTTCCTCAAGGAACATCTGCCTCTCCTCGTAGGTTTCGAGTTCTGCGATGTCGGACTCAATCTTCGCCGAAATCACAAGAATTTCCGCATCCTCGTCCTTCACAGCCTCACGGACAGCGTCAACATACTTGTTGCCCTCCTTTGCAGAAGCCTCGTCCACATTGCAGACATAGAGAATCGGCTTGTCTGTAAGCAGGAAGAGCTCCTTTGATAGAGCGATATCCTCCGGATTTTCAAGTTTCACGCTGCGGCAGCTCTTTCCGCTCTCAAGCGCATCCTTGTAGCGCAGAAGCAGTTCCATCATCTTTGCGGCCGTCTTGTCTCCGCCTGCCTTCGCCTGTTTTGAGACCTTTGCGATCCTGCTTTCAACCGTTTCGAGGTCCTTTATCTGGAGTTCGAGGTCAATCACTTCCTTGTCCCTCACCGGGTCAACAGAGCCTTCCACGTGCACGATGTTCGGGTCGTCGAAGCAGCGAAGCACGTGAAGAATGGCGTCAGTCTCTCTGATATTCGCGAGAAACTGGTTGCCGAGACCCTCTCCCTTGCTCGCTCCCTTCACAAGTCCGGCAATATCGACAATTTCCACAGTTGCCGGCACGAGGCTCTTCGGGTGGCAGAGCTCGTTCAACACATCGAGCCTTTTGTCAGGGACGATGGTCGAGCCGATGTTAGGTTCTATGGTGCAAAAAGGAAAATTGGCGCTCTGAGCCTTTCCTGAACTTACGCAATTGAAAAGAGTGGATTTTCCGACGTTCGGAAGTCCGACGATACCGCATTTTAGTGACATTTTTTCTTTTTTTTTGAAATCGGACTGCAAAAGTAGCAAATGTTTTTCTTTTTCTATCAATCAATTTCGCTGATTCTTCCGACATTTGCCCGGTTTACGGGAATATGCCCCGTGCCTGAAACGAAATGATGAGATTGCTGAAATATGTAGGTTTCCGGAAATGTGTCTTCCGGCTCTCCGTTGTCTTGGTAGCGCTGTTTGTTCCGGGGTCGAAGGCGTGTGCTCAATTTGATATCGTGTTCTGGAATCTTGAAAACTTCTTCGACTATTTCGATGACGGTGGTTCTTCGTCGGATGCTGATTTCTCGTCGCTTGGAAGCCGGAGATGGACAAAGGCGAGGTTTACGAAAAAGAGCAATATGGTCGGAAAGGCGTTGCTGTGGATAGGTGAGAACCGCTGCGGTGGAGGGAAGGCTCCTGCGGTTGTGGGCGTCGCTGAGGTGGAGAATGCTTTCGTGCTGAACCGTCTTGTCAACTCGCCTGTGCTGAGGAAAATGAATTATGGGTATGTGCATTATGATTCTCCTGACAGACGCGGAATAGACGTTGCGCTGCTCTACAGGCGCGATATGGTGAAACTGCTGTCGTCGCGTCCTGTGCATATATACGGAGACGATGGAGCGCTGATGCGGACGAGGGACATATTGTATGCGTATATTGAGTTACGTCCTGAGTCCTCCGGAGCCTCGGGTATTCATGAATGTTCGGAGAAATCTGCGGAAGAATGTTCGGAGGAAAAGGCTGTGCGGCCGTCGCGGATTCATATTCTGGTGAGCCATCATCCGTCGAAGTTTTCCGGCGAAAAGGCCTCTATGCGGGGCAGGGAACTGGCTATGACGGCACTAAGGGATGTGTGCGATTCCATAATGCGGGTCTCGGATGACCTTGTCGTAGCCATGGGGGACTTTAACGACACTCCGGACGGGGCGCAGTTCAATCTGCTGGAGGGGAGGCTCACCAACCTTGCAGAGCCGCTTTCCAAAAGGGGAGAGGGGAGTATAAGGTTTGACGGACGATGGGAGCTGATAGACCATTTTCTTGTGGGAAAAAAGGGAATGGACTGTTCTGTGCCTTGTATGGCTGTCGTTCATATTCCTTTTCTGATGCTCCGGGACAAAACACACACAGGGTTCAAACCCTTCCGAACCTACGTCGGTCCACGATATGCCGGAGGCGTGAGCGATCATTGTCCGATATTGCTCCGTCTTTATTGAAATACGTCAAAAATTTTATAACTTTGGCTCCGCTTGGCGAAAATCGCCGGCAAGGCACACGTACTGATCAAAATTGTAAACTAAAATTGATAAACAATGGACAAGACAGCTATTGCTAAGAAATTCGAAACCCTGTTTGGTGGAGAAGGGGACTTTTATGCGTCAGCCGGACGTATCAATCTCATCGGTGAACACACCGACTACAACGGAGGATTCGTGTTCCCGGGCGCCATTGACAAGGGAATTGTGGCGGAAATCAGGCTCAACGGCACCGACAAGGTGAAGGCTTTCGCACTTGATCTCGACGAGTATTGCGAATTCGGACTCAGGGAGGAGGACGCACCTGTTCAAAGTTGGGCAAGATATGTGTTCGGCGTTTGCCGAGAGACCATCAAGAGAGGCGGAAAGGTCGAGGGATTCGACACAGTTTTCTCCGGTGACGTTCCTCTCGGAGCAGGAATGTCTTCTTCTGCTGCACTTGAGAGCACATTCGCATTTGCACTCAACGAGATTTTCCACAACGGAATTGACAAATTCGAGCTTGCCCGCATCGGCCAGAGCACCGAACACAACTACTGTGGCGTGAACTGCGGAATTATGGACCAGTTCGCTTCCGTATTCGGAAAGAAAGGCAACCTGATGCGTCTGGACTGCCGTTCAATGGAGTTTGAGTACTTCCCTTTCGACCCTGGCAAGCACGGCTACAAGCTCGTTCTTCTCAACTCCTGCGTCAAACACGAACTGGTGGGCTCTCCGTACAACGACCGCCGTGCATCCTGCGAAAGGGTGGCAAAAGTTCTCGGTCAGGAGTTCCTTCGCGGAGCCACAATGGAGCAGCTTGACGCCATTAAGGACAAGATTTCCGAAGAGGACTACAAGCGTGCCCGCTATGTCATAGGTGAGGAAAAGCGCGTTCTCGACGTCTGCGATGCTCTCAACAAGGGCGATTACGAAACTGTCGGAGAAAGGATGTACGAGACCCACTGGGGCATGTCCAAGGACTACGAAGTTTCCTGCGAAGAACTCGATTTCCTCGCAACTGTCGCTAAGGAATGCGGTGTAACCGGTTCAAGGATTATGGGCGGCGGTTTCGGCGGCTGCACCATCAACCTCGTGAAGGAGGACCTCTACGATGCGTTTATCGAGAAAGCAAAGGCAGCGTTCAAGGAGAAATATGGTCACGAGCCGATTGTCATTGACGTAGTCATCTCCGACGGCGCCCGCAAGGTTCAGGAATAACCCCAAAAGCCGGGTTTACTTTTTAAAGATTATTTCACTCTGCGACAGACCACCGCGTTGATGATTTGGTCGAAACTCTCGTGTTGTTTATTGAACTCCGGGGATTGCAGCATCAGCATGGCAACGAAGATCGGAAGATAGTCGCGGAGTGAATTGCGTAGAGCCCGCAAGGCAAATTGGATGTGAGAGGTGACCTGACGGATCGGAATGCCATAGATTTCTGAAATCTCACCGTAGGTCTTTTCGTCCACTCGGCTGGCAAGGAAGACTTTTCTAGTCACCTCAGGCATTCTTTTCAAACATTTCTCAACAATACTGTCGATTTCTTCGGCAAAGAGCCCCTCCGGATATAGACTTTTCAGCGAATTGATTTCGTAGCTCTGCATCCGGTTGCTCACCTCGTGTATGTTTTTCTGAATCCTCGTGCGGTTGTTCTCCACCTTCAGGTGGTCCAGACAGCGATTGATTATAGATTTGAAGGCGTAGGCCTCGTAGTTTTCCGTTTTCAGGTCGCGACGTTTTTCCCACATCCGGATAAAACATTCGTTCACTATGTCCTCGGCTGCGCTGTCGTCGTGGATGTAGGAATTTGCTATTTTTACAAACATCATCCTGCAACGGGAGAATATTCTTCCGAATTCTTCTTCAGTCAGTTCTCTTGAAACTTTTCCCTCTTCAGCCATTATGCGCTTGTTTGTGGTCAGTCTCTGTTTGTCACGGTTTTCGTTTTCTGCAAAACGAAGTTTTTAACAGACAGAAGGCAAATATAGTGTTAATAATCATAAATCGTCGAAAAAAAGGAAAAAATAATAACATATTCACAAAAATCTTAAAACTTTCTGTAAAGCCGGAAATATTGCTCGTCTATAAATCAGCGGACGAAAAACAAACGATTAAACTTGAACGAAATGACGGACGAACTGCTTTTCAAATATTTCAACAATGAGACATCTCCGGAAGAGGTGGCTCTGATTGAGCAGTGGCTGGAAGAAGACCCTGCAAGACAGAAGGAGTTCGACTCTGCGCATTTCCTTTTCAACGCCACGGTTCTGCGTTCCGACGAAATGGCACGCCTTATTGTTCCGGGAGCGCTCGAAAAGAGTTCAAGACAATCGAAAGTCCGCAGACTCATTTTCCGCTATGCCGCTGCAATCGCCGCTGTTGTCGTTGCCGGAGTATCCGGAGTGCTTGTCGAGAAAGAACTCTCCTACAGAGAAATGGTCGCACAGATAAATGTGCTTGAAGTCCCTGCAGGTCAGAGAATGTCGATTACATTGAACGACGGCACCCAAGTTCAGCTGAACGGAAATTCCCGCATTGAATACCCTGTGGTTTTCGCACGCGACCAAAGGAGGGTGAAAATCTCCGGAGAGGCCTTTCTTGAGGTCACTCACGACGAAAATCATCCATTCGTAGTGGAAACCTTTGCATCAGAAGTAGAGGTACTTGGAACATGCTTCAATGTCTACACCGACGAGTCTCTCGGACATTTTGCGACCACGCTCGTCAACGGAAAAGTCCGCGTGACCACCAACGACGAGACCGCCGAGCAGGTTGTTCTCTCGCCTAATGAAATGGTGAGGCTTATGGACAATCACCTTGTTGTCACAAGAGTCGATGCGGAAGACATGATTTCCTGGACCGAAGGATATATCAATCTCGCGGACAATGACTTCGAGGCCCTTATGCACAGATTTGAGAATGCATACGGAGTTAAAATCGTCATCGACCGCAAGACAATGCCGAAAGTCGGCTACCGGAGCGGTAAAATCCGTGTGTCTGAAGGCGTGAATTTCGCCTTGAGACTTCTTCAGAAAGAGTGCGGGTTCACTTACACTGAAGACTATGAAACTAACACGATAACCATAAGATAGATTATTTTTCTCTCCATTCGCCCGGCGGCAAGCGCAACCCCGACCGAATGTGTGAGGCTAAATAATACATACGATAATAATTAACCACGTACTATGTCGAAGACAGTATCATCCAACATCGGAGCGCTGTTGCTATCACTCATTTTGTCAGTCGTTTGTGCTCTTCCATCATTTGCACAGAACAACAAGACAGTGACCATCGAGGCGAAAGACGTCGCTTTGGAGAAAGTGATGCAGCAGATTGAAAAACAGACGCGCTGTGTATTCCTCAACAAAGATGTCGACGTGAAGGAAAATGTTTCTGTAAGCATTTCCGGCAAGACTCTTTCTGAAGCTCTCAACATCCTTTTCAAAGACAAGGACATCGAGTGGAAGATTGACTCCGGTCACATCATCATCTCGAAGAAAAGCATTGAATCTCCAATAGGGGGGGGCAGTGCTAATTCTCAACAAATCAGCGGATTAGTTATTGACGAGGACGGCCTGCCAATCATCGGTGTGGGTGTTATCATCCAAGGCACCACCATCGGAACAGGCACAGACCTCGACGGTAATTTCGCATTCATCCTGCCTGAGGGAATGGAGAACTCATCACTTGAGTTTTCCTGCCTCGGCTATTCTACCCAAACTCTCAAAATCGGTTCGCGCAGAGTTTTCAACATCACAATGAGCAGCGACGCCATTGTGATGGAGGGGACAGTCGTCACAGCCCTCGGTATCAAACGTTCAGAAAAAGCCCTGAGCTACAATGTTCAGCAGGTCAACGCCGACGAGGTGACGATGAACAAAGACGCGAACTTCATCAACTCTCTCAACGGTAAAGTTGCGGGACTTAACATCAACGCTTCCTCATCAGGAGTCGGTGGTGCGTCGAAGGTTGTGATGCGTGGTATGAAATCCATCAGCCAGTCTTCAAACGCACTTTATGTCATTGACGGTGTGCCAATGTACACAACCCCCCGCGACGGAGGCACACAGTTCGCTTCCCAGGGTTCGACAGACCCGATTGCCGACATCAACCCTGAAGACATCGAGAGTATTTCGGTACTTACAGGTGCGGCTGCTGCGGCTCTTTACGGTTCCGATGCAGCCAACGGTGCGATTGTGGTGACGACAAAGAAGGGAAAGGAAGGCAAGCTCACCGCTACGGCTTCTGCCTCAGTCGAGCTGATGACTCCTTTCGTGCTTCCGCGTTTCCAGAACCGCTACGGCACGGGAGACCTCAATTCCTCCATCGGTTCGGAAGTACGCAGCTGGGGCAATCTTATGAACGAGGCCAACAACCCTCTCTACAACCCTGCGAAAGACTACTTCAAAACAGGCGTAACCCACAACGAAACAATCTCTGTTTCAATGGGTAACGAAAAGAACCAGAGCTACCTTTCAGGTTCATCGATTGACTCCTACGGAATTGTGCCGAACAACCGCTACAACCGCTACAACTTCACATTCCGCAACACCACCTCCTTCCTCAAGGACAAGATGCATCTTGACTTCAGCGCGAGCTACATCAGTCAGAAGGACAGGAATATGACCAACCAGGGTACCTATAACAACCCTCTCGTCGGTGCGTACATCTTCCCTCGTTCAAACGACTGGGAGGCTGTCAGGATGTATGAGAGATATGACGTTGTGCGCCGTCTCTCCACACAGTACTGGCCGATAGGTGACGCGGGTATGACAATGCAGAACCCATACTGGATTAACTACCGCAACCTCCGTGAGAACCGCAAGGACCGTTTTATGCTGAACGCGCAGCTCAGCTACGACATCCTCGACTGGTTGAACGTTTCAGGCCGTGTGAAGATGGACCGCTCAGCCACCAAATACACCGAGAAATTCTACGCGTCTACATTCACCCAGCTCACAGAGAGCTCTCAGAACGGACTCTATGGAATCTCGGAAATGACTGACCGCCAAATCTATGCCGACTTCCTCGTGAACATAAACAAACGATTTGGAACTGACTGGAGCCTTCAGGTCAACCTCGGTACCTCAATTTCCGATATGTACTATGACGCACTCAAAAACCGCGGTCCTATCGCTGACGGACAGATGTCCGCAGAGCGTGCCGGCATCGCAAACGTGTTCAACGTACAGAACCTGAGCAACTCCACAAAGACCACCAGACTTCAGGAAGGATGGCGCGAACAGACCCAGTCAATCTTCGGCTCGGCCGAATTGGGATACAAGGGAGCCTACTATCTCACCCTCACTGCCCGCAACGACTGGCCTTCACAGCTCGCCGGACCTCACTCCAACAGAAAGTCATTCTTCTATCCGTCCATAGGAGGTTCAATCGTGCTCTCGCAGATTATTCCGAATATGCCGAAAGAACTCGAATATCTCAAAATCAGAGGTTCTTATGCGTCGGTGGGTACGGCATTCGAACGCTACATCGCAAACCCGCTCTACAGCTGGAACACAAGCGGATTGAGCTGGAACACCCAGACTCAGTATCCGGTCTACAACCTCAAGCCTGAGCTCACCAACTCATTCGAGATTGGTCTTTCAATGAGATTCCTTCACTACTTTAATCTCGACGCAACCTACTATCACACAAATACAAAGAACCAGACTTTCAACCCGCAGATTTCCACCGGTTCCGGTTCGTCTGACATCTTCATCCAGTCCGGAGACGTGAGAAACCAGGGTCTTGAGCTCACTCTCGGGTTCAGCAACACCTGGAACAAGTTCACATGGAACAGCAACTACACCTTCTCATTCAACGAAAACAAGGTGATGTCGCTCGCTGACAACGTGACCAACCCTGCAACCGGAGAGACCTTCTCTGTATCGCAGCTTGATATGAACGGACTCGGTCTGGCACACTTCATCCTCCGTGAAGGCGGTTCGCTCGGTGACCTCTACTCCCTCGGAGACTTCAACTATGACTCCAATGGGCGTATCATTGTCAACGAAGACGGCACTGTGACCACAAGAACATTCTCAGACACAAAGGATTATGTCAAACTCGGAAGCGTCCTTCCTAAGTCCAATATGTCCTGGAGAAACGATTTCAGCATCGCAGGCTTCAACTTCGGATTCCTCATCACTGCAAGAATCGGCGGCATCGTCTATTCAAGCACGCAGGCCATTCTCGACTACTACGGTGTCTCTGAGGCTTCAGCACTTGCACGCGACAACGGCGGCGTCTTCCTCAACGGCGGCGACAAGCTTGACGCCAACAAATGGTACAGCTCTGTCGGCGGTTCAAACCCGCTTCCGCAGGAATACACCTATTCCGGCACCAACGTACGTCTCCAGGAGGCTTCAATCGGCTACACCTTCCCAAGAAAGATGCTTGGCAACGTTTGCGACCTCAGCCTTTCGATTGTCGGCCGCAACTTGTGGATGATTTACAACAAGGCGCCTTTCGACCCGGAATCCATAGCCACGACAGGGAACTATTATCAGGGTATCGACCACTTTATGATGCCGTCCCTCCGCAATTTCGGATTTAATGTACGGATTACATTCTAATTACGAGGAGGCATGATTATGAGAAATATGAAAATGACAACAAATTTCCTCTCCCTCGCAGGGCTCGTATCACTCGGATTTATGGCTCTTTCCTGCACAGGAAACTATTTGGAAATCAACACAAATCCATACGAAGTCAATCGTGAGCAGACCCTCACTGACGGATATGCCACAGCCGCAGCAATCGCGGCGATGGGCGGGGCGGTCGTTTCGACCGACGTCAACACTGCTCAGTTCACCGACTGTCTGCTCGGGGGCCCGATGGGAGGATATTACTCCACAACCGGTGCATTCGAAAAGACCATTGACAACTACAACGCAACCGACGACTGGACGAGAGTGCTCCTTGCGAGTGACAGGATAATCCCGACTCTCTACTCCAACCTTTCGGAGCTCAAGAGCATCACCGACGACCCTGTCACACTTTCAATAGCGAACATCATCAAGGTGACAGCAATGCTCAGGGTGACAGATACTTATGGTCCAATCCCATATTCACAAATCGGACAGGGCGGAAAAATCACCGTAGCCTACGACTCGCAGGAGAAGGTCTACGACACGATGTTCGGGGAACTCGACGACTGCATCAAGACGCTGACCGACAACCGTCTGTCCGCAATCCCGTCCACAGCAGACCCTGTCTACGACGGAACAGCAGTGAAGTGGTGCAAGTTTGCCAACTCTCTGAAACTCAGAATGGCGATGAGGATTGTCTATGTCGCTCCTGAAAAGGCGAAGAAATATGCCGAGGAGGCAGTGAGCCACGAAATAGGTGTGTTCACAAGCAACGCAGACAATGCGGCATTGCAGAAAGTGGCCTTTGGAGACAAGGGTAACCCTCTCTACACCGCCATCAAATACAACCAGCCGACCGGAAGCGTGACCGGTGGTGACACCCACGCAGCGGCTGACATCATCTGCTATATGAACGGCTACAACGACCCGCGCCGTGCAAAATATTTCATCAAATCCGAATTTGACGGGATCGACTATGTGGGAATCAGAATCGGCATCGAAAAACCGTCTCTGAACAGCGTAGGCCGCAAATACTCAGGTGTCAATGTGACCACAGAAGACCCGCTTGTGTGGATGAACGCCGCAGAGGTGGCATTCCTCAAGGCAGAGGCGAAGGCTGTGTTCGGCTTCAATATGGGAGCAGGCAGTGCCGAGGACTTCTACAACGAGGGCATCAGACTCTCATTCGAGCAGTTCGGCCTCTCAGGTTACGCGGACTATGCTGCGGATGACGTGAACAAGCCGGCGACCTACGCCGACCCGGCCGGTCTCAACAGCTACTCCGGAGTCCTTTCCTCCCTCACGGTGAAATGGGACGAGGCGGCAACCACTGCCCAGAAACAGGAGAGGATTATGATTCAGAAATGGATTGCAAACTTCAATAACGGCATCGAGGCCTGGTCTGACCATCGCCGCACAGGATATCCTAAGTTCTTCCCTGCAACTGACGCCGGCAACAAGAGCGGTGGTTCAGTGACAAACGAGCACGGAGCACGCCGTATGGTCTATCCTCTCGCAGAGTACTCCAACAACGGCGAGAACGTGAACGAAGCCGTAGCCTCCTACCTTGGCGGCCCTGACAAGATGGGTACACGCCTCTGGTGGGACTGCAACCCGGCTGTTGTGATTAAGTAACCGGATTGGGATTTAAAAGTTTCAACTACTTCAGAAACAGATTTATTGAAATGAAAAAGATTTTAAACATATCACTGGCAATCCTGGGAACAATGCTCCTGCTGTTCACCTCGTGCAGCAAATGGACTCAGCCGCAAAATCTCGACTTCCGCCACAAAACTCCGGAGGAACTCGACCCTGCGGCATATGAGAACTACCTTTCGGGCATCAGGGAGTACAAGAAGACTGAGCATAAACTGATGTTCGTGACAATGAAGGGCTCGGCTGAGCATCCATCAAGTCAGAACCAGCACCTTATGGCTATGCCTGACAGTGCAGACTTTGTAATCGTGGACATCAACGAAGCTCTCCACTCTACAGTGGCTGCGGAAATCCCGCAGATTCGTGAGCGTAAAGGAACAGAGGCTCTTCTGTTCGTGGACTATGCAAGGATTCACACAGCTTGGGGACTTCTCGAAGACAAAAGAGCTGATGAGGGAAAACCGGCAGGAACACCGGAAGAAGCCGCACAATTCTTCAAAGAGCAGACTCAAAAGCAGCTAGACAGATGTGGAGAATACGGATTCCACGGACTTGTGGCTTCCTTTGTGGGAAACACATCCACAGAATATGCCAAGGCTTCCCACGAGGCTTTCATCGCAACTATCAAGGCATATTGCACTGCCAATCCTCAGCTCAAGACCGTTTTCAGGGGAAGTGCACGTAATGTCGTAGACACCGATTTCCTCAAAATCTGCTCGAATGTCATCATTGTTGCGGGCGAGGAGAAAAAACTTACTCCTTTGGTGGGCCGAATCCTCGGAAGAACTCCGGCGAACAACAATGTCGTTATGGAACTCAGCGTTCCAACGGTTTCAGAGCCTGAACAGAAGGGAGCTTCACTCTCAGAAGGAGCCGCTTGGGTGCTTTCAGAAGTCGAAAACAAGACATTCAAAGCTTGCGGACTCTGTGCCGGAAATGCTTACGACGACTATTTCAACAAAAACTATCCTTTCTGCAATGTGCGCAAGGCGATTTCACAGATGAATCCGTCGCAGAAAACAGAATAAAACAAATGCTGATATGAAAAGAACAGGCATATTTATTTTTGCGGCAACCCTCGCCCTTGTGGGGTGTTCAAAACAGGACGGCAGTTTTGAGAACAAAATGTTCATCAAAGCTGACAGCTATAGGTCTGAAGTCAGGGTTGCAACAGACGAGGGAGTGAAAACTCTGAAAAGGAATCTTTCCGTTGCCATTGCGCAGCCTCTCGAAAATGACATTGATGTGAAAGTCGTGAAATCTCCGGAATTGCTCGAAACCTACCGCAAGGCTTGGTATGAGCCGACAGCGGAACTTCTTCCGGATGAAAACTGCAATCTCGAAGGCCTTTCCACAGTTCTTCGCGGTGGAGATGTCGCAAGCAAGGACATCGAACTCACTTTCACGGGTCTTGACAAACTGGACTACAGCAAGGTTTACGTTCTTCCTGTAACTATCGTCTCTGACGGTGTGGCTGTGCTCGAAAGGGCGAAGACAATGTACTATGTGGTAAAAGAAGCTTCTTTAGTGAACTATGTTGCAGACCTCAAGAGCAACCGTTCTTGGCCGGTTTGGGACAATTGGGATAAAGTGAAGAACCTTGAGGCCTTCACAATGGAAGCCCTCATCAACTGCCACGCATTCAACAATGAAAGCAAAATCCTCACGGTAATGGGTGTGGAAGACCACTTCCTTGTGAGAATCGGTGATGTGACAATTCCTGCAAACCAGATTCAGATTGCCTGTGCCTACAAAGACGTAGAAGGCGGTTCAACGCTCAGGGCGGACCTCACTGACCCATCCTTGCAGCTGAAGGTCGACAGATGGTATCATCTTGCAGTCACTTTCAACAAGGGTTACATCCAGGTCTATCTCGACGGTCGTCTCCGTGCCGAAAAAGACCTCACAAATATTGGAACGGTTGTAAGGGACGGTGTTCAGATTCCGATTGAGTTCAAGGCTGTGGATTTCAGCGCTCCACATTCAGACGAGTCTGACGGAAAGCCCCGTTGTTTCTGGATTGGATATTCCTACGACAGCAAGCGTTGTCTTGACGGTATGATTGCAGAGGCACGTTTGTGGAACAAAGTTCTCTCGGCAGAGGAAATCAATGCTCCAAACCATTTCTACAAACTCTATCCTTCCGACATCAACGCAAGTCTGCTTGCATACTGGAAATTTGACGATGCCGCAGGAAAGGCTGTAAAGGATTATTCTATCTACGGGAATAACCTCAGCTCCGACCACGACATCCTTTGGAGACCTGTTTCTCTTCCTTAAGAAAACATATAAAACACTTAAATAAACCATCTTAAAAGATAACCTAATTATGTTAAAAAGATTTTTTAAAGGTATGCTTGGCATCGCAGTGATGTCCCTTACCCTTGCTTCCTGCACGAAGGCTCCTAATGAAGTCGTGGAGACCCTCACAGTGACTCCGGATGCAGCAATTTCTTTCCTTGCGAAAGAAAATGCCGAGGTTGTGCTCAAAGTCGTGACTAATGCCGATTCTTGGAAAGCGACCCCAACGGCTGACTGGATTGTCCTTGTTCCGGATATGGAAAAAGGGAATCTTCACGTCAATGCAAAGGATAACAACACCACTGAGCAGAGAGTGGCACGTATCCGCATCGAAGCAGGTCTTGCGCAGCCTGTTGCAATCAATGTCGTTCAGGCTGCCGGCACCGGAGAAGTGACTCCTGAACCGTCAGAGGGCGTGGCTGTGAAGCTCGTTTCTATGGGCGAGACCACTATCGCAACCAAGACTGAGACTGAACTTTCAGTGAAAGTGAAGCTTAGTGTTACAGCAGCTGCCGCTTCTGATGTTGAGGTTAAGCTTTTCTACGACGAGGGATACCTTCGCGAGTACAACTACATCAACAAGGAACAGGGCGAAGCAGTCCTCTATCCGAAAGAGAAGGTTACCATTCCTGCAGACGGTAAAATTGTTCTCAAGGCCGGTCAGACCGAGTCTGAGGAAGTTGAGGTAAAACTCGATGCAACCGGTCTTTCTATGGGCTCTCCTTATCTTCTCCCTCTCTATCTCAAGGCGGTTGAGAATGCTGCGGTTAAGCAGGCCGAGTGCCGTGTGAATGTGCTTGTCAGAAAGCAAAACCCTAAGCAGATTAAGAATGTCGTTTACTTTGAAGTTAACGACTGCAACCCGCTCAATGCTCTTGAGTATGAACTCGCAGACGGAACTCCGTTCTTTGACGCTGTCATCCTCTTTGCTGCAAACATTAACTTCAACAGAGCAGAAGATGTAGTTTATCTTTCAAATAACCCTAACGTACAGGCTCTTCTCGACGATTCAGAGATTTATCTCCAGCCACTTCGCAAGAAAGGCATCAAGGTTTATCTCGGTCTTCTCGGAAACCACGACGCGGCAGGCCTTTGCCAGCTCTCGGACTGGGGAGCACAGCAGTGGGCACAGGAGGTTGCAGAAGCTTGTAAGACATACAAACTTGACGGAGTGAACCTCGATGACGAGTATTCAAGTTCTCCGGATCTCAGCAACCATTGGTTCGCACCAAGAAGTGCCGCTGCGGGAGCAAGACTTTGCTACGAGCTCAAAAAAGCCCTCAAGGCAACTTGCCCTTGGGAAACAGAGGTTTCGACATTTGCCTACGGACAGCTCTATTCTCTTCCTACTTCAGTTAAGGACCTTGAAACCGGGGAAGACCAGCCAATCTCCAAGTGGCTTGACTTCCACGTTGCAAACTATGGCGGAACAACATCTCCTTACGGAGACCTCACAAAGGCTCAGTGCTCAGGGATGTCATTGGAATTGAATCGTGGTTATGGTTCAATCACAGAGGACTCTGCAAGAAATATGAAAAACCAGGGCTACGGCTGGTGTATGTGGTTCGCTTTCGACCCTTCGGGTACAGGTACTGTAAACAGCAACAGATATAGGTCTGATGGTTTCATCAAAGCAGCAGCTAAAGGCTTCTATGATCAGGAACTGAAAGAACCGTCAGGAGTTTGGAACAAAATCGGTGAGGGTAAATACGATCCTAATCGTCACACTCGTTAATTAAACCACAATAACACGATAATTTAATAAAACAAAAAATATGAAAAAGATATTTGTTGTTGCGGCATCAGTTTTTGCTCTGTTTGCCTGCTCTAAACCGGATGACATTAAGGTTGCTCCTCCGGTGCAGGAGAAAATCAGCGTCACTCCTCACACTGCTACAATTCCGAACACGGGTGGAAGCTTTGATGTAATTGTGTCAAGTTCCGGAGAGTGGACTCTTACTGGCAAGGCAGACTACAGTTCTTGGGTTGTTCCGTCTGTTGTGAAGGGTGTTGACGGTGACATCGTAAAATTCACCGTGCAGCCTAACCTCGGCCAGGAGGCTTTGGTCTCTGACTGGACCTTCACTTGCGGAAAAGTTGAGGATACATTCAAACTTACTTCAAGCCCGACTGAAATCATTCCTGACCATTTGAAACTTGTCACTGCTCCGTCAGTCATCCTTAGCCACGAAAAAGGCTCTTTGATAGTTATTGCTGAGTCTTCAATCAACTACCGTGACCTCAAATACTCTCTCAGCGAGGGTGCAGAGTCTTGGCTTGTCTACCAGGCTACATTTGAGGGAGACAAAGAAGGTGAGGCGAAGTTCGTGTTCGAATACACTGCCCTTGAAGGACTTGACGATAGGCAGGCAGAACTCACACTTTCAGCAGAAGGCGTTGAACCGGTGAAGGTCACTGTGCTTCAGGAGGCAAAACACGTTCTTATGACCGCGAAGGACTTCTATCCTGCAAAGATTGACGGTGAAACAATCGGCGTCGGCATCACTGCAAACGTGGCATATTCAATCAACATTTCCGAGGAAGGAAAACCTTGGATTACCCACAAAGAGAAGAAAGACGGCAAAGAGTATTTCGAAATTGCCACATTCTCTGAGCAGAAACGCTCTGCAAAGGTGACATTCACCCAGACAGATGCAAAAGAGGGCGAGACTCCGCTTTCTGCAGAAATCACCATCACCCAGCAGAACGCTATCATCCGTTGGGCTGTCCGTATGGACAATAACCGTCTCTTCCCGAAATGGGAGAATGGTGGACTTGGAACCAGCTACAACTTCACTCTCGAGTGCCTCATCAAGCCCGAGTCTTTCAAGCAAACAGGTTCCATTATGACCATTATGGGTATCGAGGGACAGTTCCTGCTTCGTTTCGGAGATGTTGGAAACTCACCTAACAAGATTCAGATTGCAACTACAGCAGGTAACTGGAACATCCCTGAAGAACTTCCTGCAAACCGTTGGACTCACGTAGCCATTACATTTGGTAACAAAGTTGCAACTGCATATTTCAATGGAGTTAAAATCGGGGAATATACATTCCAAAAGCAGATGTATTATGGTACTACGACATTGGAATGGGTTGACCTTTCTCCATCTTGGAGCTATGAGCCGAGTGGTAACCGTTGCTTCTGGATTGGTTACTCTTATGAAAGCAATCGTGACTTCCTTGGTCTTATGACAGAGTTCCGTATTTGGAAGAAGACTCTTACTCAGGAGGAAATCAATGCTCCTAACCACTTCTACACTGTAGATCCGGCTTCTGAGGGCCTCAAGTGCTATTGGAGAGTTGCTTCCGGTGAAGGTGAAACCATTCCTAACATCTCGGATGGCGGAAAGAACCCTCTCTATGGCGAGTTGAACGTGCGTAAGCAGGGTAGCGACAATAAGGGAGACGCGGGCATCCAATTCGAGCCGGTATCTCTTCCTGAGAACTAACCGATAGTTTAGTTAATTAGTCAAGCAGGGGTGACCAAATCACGTTTTGGTCATCCCTTTTTTCTTTCTAACCCCCGCAGACTAATGTCTGCGACCCCGGCCAGGGGAATCTCGCGCCTCCGGCACGGTCCCTTTGGGACTTTTATGTTACTGGTTTTAAGTAAATAGGCGCGTTTTGCTCGTCTATATATGTGAGATTAAACCACATGTTTTTATGTCCAGAATTCATTCGGCACTCTTTTCGGTGCTTCTTCTTTTATTCGTTGCGTTTGTATCTTGTCAAAAACTTCCTGAGGTTCAGGAGCCTTCGAAACCTTCCGGCGGGTCGGATAATCCTGTAGAACAGCCGGGGGCGGAACTTGTGCTGGAGACAGAGGAGTTTCTTGCTCCGCTTGAGGGTGGCGTGTTCAAATTTGACTTCCGTTCCACAAGAAAGGTAAGCCTCAGCCTCACTCCCGAGCAGGACTGGTGCAAGGCGATGCTCTCTTCCGCTGAGGAGGAATATTCCTTCGTGCTCATCGTGAACGTCGCTGCCCATGAACTCAATGAGGATAGGAGCGTGACCATCGTGCTTTCCGCTCCCGAATGTGAGAGCCGCAGCCTTGTCATAAGGCAGGAAAGAGTGAAGGCTTCCACCAATAGCCTCACATCCTTCGTCCTGAAGGCTGCCCCGAACAATCTCTCCAACGACCTCGTCTTCAGCTACGACAATGCCACCAAGAGCTTCAGTGCGAAGTATCTCAAGTGGATTGACAAGGCTCAGCCTCATATGCTCATTCCTGAATTTGTCACAGACGGTGAGACTGTCTTAGTAGATGGACGTCCGGTGGTTTCCGGACAGACAGCCATCTCTTTCGCCGACGATTTCGACCTTGTAGTGCGGGCTGAGAACGGCGACGAAAACATCTGTCGCGTGTCCTTCAACTGCCCGCAAATCAACACCGAACTACCGGTCGTCCGCGTACACATTCCTCTGCCGGGCATAACTTCGAAAAAAATCTATACCAAGACAAAATTCGACATCTATCGCCCGAGCTCAGACGAAGGAAGATGGAGTGCGGCTGATGCCGAGATTGAGATTCGCGGACGAGGCAACTCCACATGGGGTCTGCCGAAAAAGCCCTACCGCATCAAATTCCCCGAGAAATTCAGCCCGATAGGGCTCAACCACGCTAAGGCAAAATCTTGGGTACTCCTCGCTCACGATATGGACAAGTCCCTGTTGCGCAATCATATAGCTTTTGAACTTTCGCGCATACTCTTTAACTCCGCAGAAGGCTACCACGATAAGGCGGCGCTGATGTTCACTCCTTGCTCACAGATGGTGAATGTCTATTCCGGCGACAGCTACTACGGCGTCTACCAGATGTCCGACCAGATGGAAGTGGCGAAGGGACGCATAAACCTCGACAAACTTGTTGCTGCGGACGGTTCCGACCCAAATAAAATCAGCGGCGGACATCTTATTGAAACGAACATTCACCACGACGAAGGCTATCCGGTTTCGTTCACTTCGAGCAGAGGGATTTATATGGACCACAAATACCCGAAAGACGACAATATGGACATATCCCAATATAAGTATATGGAAGACTTCATCCGGAAGGCGGAGGCGGTCCTGTATTCTTCGAATTTTACAGACCCTACTGTCGGATGGAGGAAATTGTTCGATGAAAAGACGCTTGCGGACTACATTATCGTCAAGGAATTTGCCGGGGATATGGACGGCTACACGAGCACCTATTTCTACAAAAGGCGCGGAGTGGACAAAATCTTTTTCGGCCCGATCTGGGACCTCGACAAGGGCTGGAACAACGACAGACGCACCCCGCACGGTGACACGCTCACCCAGCTGATGATTTTCGGCGGATTCTATATGCCTCCATACATCAACCCTGACTGGTTCCACCGTTTCTGGCAGGACGCCGAATTCCGCAAATTTGTCGGAGCAAGATGGGCTGCGAAAAAAGACGAACTCAAGGCAAAAGTGCTTTCTGAACTTGAACAGAAGCCGCAGCAGATGCGCAAGGCAATCGAGGCTAACTTCAGCGTCTGGCCGTTCTACTACCAATACAGCGGCGAGGCGAATATGCCTGCCAAGACCTACGAACTGGAAATCGAAAGGATGAAACAGTTCACCGAGCAGCGTGCAAATCTCCTCGACAGGAAATTCCAATAACTCCGCTTTTTAAAAGTGACTCATATTTGTATATTTTCGCTACCTTTGTCTTTTGATAACACTATGATACAATGAAGAAAACACTGATTGTCGTAGCATCGCTTCTGCTCTGCGGGGCAGCGTATGCTCAAAATCCGAAAGCGGCGGACGATGCTGTCGTGAAAAACGGAAACGCACGTTTTACTGTATTGACCGACAGGCTGATACGAATGGAATGGGCGGAAGACGGACAGTTCGAGGACAGGGCCTCGCTTGCCATTATAAACCGAAATCTTGACGTGCCTGCATTCAAGGTCAGAAGAGACGGGGACAAAACGGAGATACGCACGGATGCGGTCACGCTCACATATTCCGGTAATGGGAAATTCACGGTCGACAATCTCAGTGTTTCTTTCCGCATGAACGGCAAGAATGTGATTTGGAAACCGGGGATGGAGCCTACGGGTAACCTCAAGGGCACTGTCCGCACGCTTGACAGAATTGACGGGCGCATAGATCGCAACAATCTCAGCCTTTTCGGCCGGAGGAAAGACACCGCTGATGCGCTGCCTCTTGAAGACGGGCTGCTGTCCCGCGACGGCTGGGCGATAGTCGATGAGAGCAGTCGGCACATACTGGAAAAGAATGACTCCGATTGGGGCGAGTGGGTTGCTCCGCGTCCTGAGGGAGACCGTCAGGATCTCTACATATTCGCCTACGGACACGACTACAAGGCGGCACTTTCTGATTTTACGAAAATTGCCGGCAAGATTCCTATGCCTCCTAAATATACTTTCGGATATTGGTGGAGCCGTTATTGGATTTATACCGATGACGAGCTGCTTGCCATCGCGACCGAACTTCGTGAACATGAGGTTCCTGCCGATGTTTTCATCATCGATATGGACTGGCATCTCACCTGGAAACAAATGGACAAACGAAAGGGGGAGGATGAATTCGGACAGTCCCGGGGCTGGACCGGATATTCATGGAATCATGACCTTATCGAAGACCCTGTGGGACTTCTCCACGACATTCACGCACTGGACTTCAAAACAGCGCTCAATCTTCATCCGGCTTCAGGAATACGTCCGTACGAGGACTGCTACGAGACTTTCGTGAAAGACTACACTTCCCGTACTGACGATTATGACGGTCCGAAGGGATATGTCTACGGAAGTGAGCCTTACACGTTTGTTGGGAACGACAGGAGCTTCGCGAAGGAAGGGCATTTTGCCCCGGTTCCTTATCGTATGGATCAGCAGGAATGGGCTGATGCCTACTTCAATTCCGTTATTCATCCTCTTGAGAAACAGGGAGTTGACTTTTGGTGGTTGGACTGGCAGCAGTGGATGGACAGCAAGTATATGAAAGGTCTGAACAACACCTTCTGGATCAATTGGACATTCTTCAACGACAAGGTTCGTCAGAGCGTCACGCGCGGAAAGGATGCCGACCGTCCGTTCATCTATCATCGCTGGGGAGGACTTGGCAGCCACCGCTATCAACTCGGTTTCAGCGGGGACACATACGATGAGTGGAGCGTTCTCGAAATGCTTCCGTCATTCACGGCCACGGCTTCTAATGTCGGCTATGGCTATTGGGGACACGACATCGGCGGACACATGCAGAAGAAAGGTCACGACACAGACCCTGAACTCTACACCCGCTGGCTCCAATACGGCGTGTTCACCCCTATCTTCAAGACTCATTCTACCGAAAGCAAGTTCCTTGAAAGAAAGATTTGGGAATATCCGACGCATTACGAATACATGAAGGCGGCAATCGGGTTGCGCTATGCTCTCACGCCATATATCTATACGTTCTCTCGTGAGGCGTACGACACTGGAGTCAGCATCTGCCGCCCTCTTTACTATGACTATCCGGAGATGCAGCAGGCATACGACCGGGACGAGGAATTCATGTTTGGTGACAACATCCTCGCCACTGTTCTCTGCCAACCGCTCGACCCGGCCACAGGTAAGACCGAGCGCAGAATGTGGTTCCCTTCCGGCAACGACTGGTATGACATGGCGCACCACTGCACGCACAGGGGAGGCTCGACCAAGACTCTCTACTACACGATTGACGAGAACCCTTGGTTCGTGAAGTCCGGTTCAATAATTCCTCTTGCCGGAGAAGGCATTCAGAACCTTCAGAAGGCCGACAACCGTCTGCGTCTGCTCATCGTTCCGGGAGTCGGAACCAGCAGTTTCAGCCTCTATGAGGACGACGGCGTGAGTCAGGCCTACGACACCGACTACGCGACAACCCTCATTGAGAAGTCTCTGAAAGGAAAGAAATTGCAGGTCGTGGTGAATCCTCGAAAAGGGGAGTTCAGAAATGCTCCGGCGACCCGCCGCGTTGAAATTGTCCTCGAAGGAATGTCCGTGAATCCGGCAACCGTCAGGGTCAATGGCAAGAGAGTGACGGCAGTGAAGAAAGGCACAGCGACTGTCATCAGCATACCTGAGTGTGCAGTCGGTGAGAAGTCTGTTGTGACTGCTGTGATTTTATAGCCCCATCTTTTCTTTCATCGACCGCAGCAGGTCAAATGCCTGAAGCGGAGTCATCGAGTTGAGGTCGGCCTTGTCAAGGTCTTCCTTGAGGGAGGAAAGCAGCGGGTCTTCGAGTTGGAAGAAGCTTAATTGAAGCGAACCGTCGCTTTCGACGCGCCCCTCCTTGACATTGTGCGGTTTGACCGGTTTAACGACAGGAGCCTTGCCGTCGTTTGCCTCCAGTTCGGCTAACGTCCGTTCCGCTGACTCAATCACCTGCGGCGGCATTCCAGCCATCCTTGCCACGTGCAGTCCGAAACTGTGCGCCACTCCGCCCTCGACCATCTTGCGCAGGAAAATGACCTGCTTGCCCACCTCCTTGACGGCGATGTGATAGTTGTGTATATGCGGATAGATGCCCTCCATATCGTTCAGTTCGTGATAGTGGGTCGCAAAAAGAGTCTTCGCCCCATGCCCGTATTCGTGGATATATTCAACGATTCCGCGTGCTATGGACATTCCGTCGTAGGTCGATGTACCGCGCCCGATTTCATCGAGAAGTACGAGCGAACGGGCGGACAGATTGTGTAGAATCATCGAGGTTTCGAGCATTTCCACCATAAAAGTGGATTCTCCCCGGGATATGTTGTCGGACGCGCCCACACGGGTGAATATCTTGTCGAACCATCCTATTTCAGCCTTCTTTGCCGGCACGAATGAGCCGATTTGCGCGAGCAGGACAATGAGTGCCGTCTGACGCAGAAGTGCCGATTTACCCGCCATATTCGGTCCCGTAAGTATGATAATCTGTTGCCCGTCGGAGTCGAGGTGTACGTCGTTAGGGACATATTCCTCGCCTGCCGGCATCATTGTCTCAATCACCGGATGCCTCCCCTCGATGATGTCGAGTTTCATTCCGTCGTTCATAATCGGACGGCAGTAGTGTCTTTCAATAGCGAGCTGCGCGAAACCGGCCAAAACATCGAGGCGGGCGATGATTCCGCAGTTCCGTTGAATCCGGACGATGTTGTTGCGAATTTGGTCAACGAGTGCGTTATATATTTGAGATTCAAGTATATATATCTTTTCCTCCGCCCCGAGAATCTTTTCTTCATATTCCTTGAGTTCCGGGGTTATGTATCTTTCGGCGTTGACGAGGGTCTGTTTGCGCACCCATTCCTCCGGCACTTTGTCCTTGTGGACATTGCGTACTTCGAGGTAGTAGCCGAAAACGGAATTGTAGTTGATTTTAAGAGAGGATATGCCTGTGCGTTCGGTCTCACGCTGCTGTATTTCAAGAAGATAGTCTTTGCTGTGGCGGGCGATGCGTCGGAGTTCGTCCAGTTCCGCATTCACCCCGGGAGCAATCACGTCGCCCTTTCCGAGCATTGCTGCTGCGTTCGGGTCGATGGTCCTCTCCAAAGAGTCAATCAGCTCGTTGCAACCCTCTAGCCCTTCCGTGAGTTCCTTCAGCGGCCCGCATCCGGAGGCTTCGCACAGTTCTTTTATCGGCATCATCCGGCTCAGTCCTCGCTTGACCATAAGCACGCCTCTGGGAAGAATCTTCCCCGCCGCTGCACGTGAGACAATCCTCTCAAGGTCGCCGACGTCCCCGATGAGTTCTTTCACTGTGTCGAGGCTTTCAGTGTTCTTCGTGAACCATTCCACGACATCGTGACGCTGTCTCAACTCTTCGATGTCCATAATCGGCAGCGCGAGCCAGTTGCGCAGCAGCCTTGACCCCATAGGACTGGAGGATTGGTCGACGACGTCGATGAGGCTGACTCCGTCCTTTCCGGCAGTGCTTCCGAAAATTTCGAGATTGCGGTAGGTGAACTGATCCATCCATACGAACCTCTCACCATCAATGCGGGAGATGGAGCAGATGTTGCTCAATCCGCTGTGCTGCGTCTGTTCAAGGTATATCAGCAGTGCTCCGGCCGATGTCACACCGAGCGCGAAATTGTCGACCGCAAAGCCCTTGAGCGAATCGACTTTCAGCTGTTTCTTAAGTTTCTCGACCGAGTTGTCATAAACGAAAGCCCACTCCTCAAGCGTGGAGATGTAGTATTTTCCGTTGGTTTTTTCCTTTATTCCCTTTTCGTAACCCTTAGGCACAAGCAATTCTTTCGGGCCGAATGAGTCGAGCAGATTCATTACATAGTCCAGCGACCCCTCCGCCACCTGAAACGTGCCTGTGGAAACATCCAGAAACGCCGCCCCGCACTTGTCTTTGTTGAAACATAGCCCGGCGATGAAGTTGTTCTCCTTCTGGTCGAGCAGCTGTTCGTTGAACGCAACTCCCGGCGTCACGACCTCGGTGATGCCCCTCTTGACTATGTTCTTGGTGAGTTTCGGGTCTTCCAACTGGTCGCAGACGGCCACTTTGTAGCCTGCCCGTACGAGCCGGGGAAGGTAGGTGTCGATGGAGTGGTAGGGAAACCCGGCCATAGGAACCGAGTCAGGAGCCGAGTTGGAGCGCCGTGTCAGCACGATTCCCAGTATCTTGCTCGCCGTCAGCGCGTCGTCTCCGTAAGTCTCATAGAAATCTCCGCAACGGAAAAGCAGCAGAGCCTCAGGGTGTTGTGCCTTCACCGCAAAGAACTGCTTCATCATAGGCGTCAACCCCGAATTCTCCTTTGCCATATCATTTTCCTCCCAAATTTTGTTTCTTGATAATTTCCCAATGCCCGCCCTTTGCAGGCCCAACCCTTCTTATCAGGCCGCTTTCTTGCAAGGCAATCATATTTCTATAAACATTTAACGCGCGAATTCCGATTTTTTCAGAAATCTTCGTCTGACTAATTTTCGGATTTTCCTCAATACACAAGAGTATCTTCTGTTGCGTTTCAGTGAGAAAATATTTTTCACCTACTTTTTCACCTACTTTTTCACCTACTTTTTCACCTACTTTTTCACCTACATTACCCGTCTTTTCTTCTACATCAGTGCTCTTTCCCTCCACGATCCTTGCCTCTTCAAGAGCCTTGAATATCACGGTAATGCTGTAACCGTCAATCTCAAATTCAGGTTCAGGAATTCCATAATCCCGGCAGGCATCACATATCTTCTTTATTCCACGCCCCCACGATTCGACATATCCCGCACGAAAAAACGCTCCCGCAATGCTCGGATTGAAAGGCACAGACTTGTGATTTTTTACCAGTTTCTCCGTGTCCCAGTCGAACAGCAGCATACAGTCGTTGGCAATACGCATCTCGTCGTCGAAAATCTTTATCTGGATGGGAGTACACGCCATCCAGTTGTTGTGAATCAATGCATTGAGGATGCCCTCCCTCACTGCATCTCTCGGGAACGGATACTTTTCGATTCGAGTTTCCTTGTCGTACGAAATAGCTGCCTTAAGATACTTGAAATATATGAGGTCGAAGATTTTGTCTGCTATCTTGAAGAAAGATCCATCGACTTCGTCCTGATAGAGGATGTCTGCTTCGCTAGCGAACTTTCCGACCTTGACATATGCCCCAGTGCAGAATTTCTGAGGATTTTCATGGAACAGCAGCACGGCTGCCTTAGTCAGTTTCCCGTCTTCCGTTACAAGGTGAAGCGCCTCAAGCAGTTCCGCATTCGACATTTCAAGGTTCTCTTTCGACATTCTTCCAGAACGGAGTGCCTCTCTTCTGAAAATCTTGAAACTGTCGTTGTCCAGTTCATCGACCGTCACATTATTCACAGGCGTCGCGTCCCAATGCATTCCGGTCTTGGAAATAATGAAAGATGTCAGCGCATTGCCTTTCAACTGCTGTTTCGTGCTGCCGCTGCGATAGTGAAACTCGCCGTGATAGCTGATTGGAAAGGCACTTGGGCTGACGGCAATCTCTATGTATTTTTTTTCGTCCTTTCCCAGCAGGTTCACGTCACAGACAATCCCCATGCTGTTCTGTATTTTGTTCGGAATGTCCTCCATAAGCCGCGCAGCATCCTCCACTCCGACAATCTCCTTGGCATCATTGACACCGATGTATATGCGTCCGCCCTTTGCATTGGCGAAACCGCATATCCACCTGAGATACTCGTCTCTCCAGCACTCCTTAAACTCTATATTCTGCGACTCTTCCATCCCCGTCACAATTCCAAATTTTTAACTTGCTAAGTTAGTCACAAAACCCGAAATCGGCAAAAATTATTTTTAGAACGACTATATGAGCGACTATCGTGATTGCCATCATCTTTCCGAACCATTACCTTGCGAACTCACGCCGAAGCCACATTTCAAGAACAGGGTCGGGAATAATTACTTTATAGCGGAAATTTGCAAGAAGCCGCTCCGTTTCCTGCTCTCTGTCAGTAAAGTTTTCGCCAGCTGCGGCAACTCCGAAAACAAAAGGTTTTTCTGCCATAATTCATTGATTTATGGATACATAAGATATGTAATAATTCTATTAGTAACAACATTCTTACTAACAAAGTTCTTACATCGATTTGACTTTCAGAGTATGCTTTCTTATTCAAACTCATTCAAGGCGTGGATGACGGAAATATAATCATAATCCGGTAAATCCGAAAAATTTCATTAACAAATCGGGGACATGCTCGTCTTTTATGTGGCGCGTCAAAAAAGACACTGATTTTTTATTATTTTTGAGTATGAAACGAATCATAACTATCTTATTTATCGGATTGGGGCTGCTTATGGCGGGCGCGGCGACTTCTTGTGCGAATGCCGGAGATGCCCCGAAGTCCGAAGTCCAGAAACTTATCAAGGAATTTGACAAGAAAAAAGGCGTTGAATCCGTCAATTTGGGTTCTTTCGCTGTGGCGGTTATCAGAAAGGCGGCGAAGGCGGAAGTCTCGGATGATGACGAAGCTATGACGGCAGTCAGGGCTATGGACAAGCTCAAGGGACTTACTTTTGTCGATATGGAAGACAGCAGCAGGGCTGTCAGAGACGAATTTCACCGGAAATTCACGGCACTTATGGGCGAGGAGAGACTTCTGATGAGCGTCAAGGACGACGGCGAGGATGTGCTTTTCTACGGCACGAGTTCTCCTGACGGCAAGACTGTCGAAGACCTGATTATCTATATGCCGTCCGACTGCGACCTTATATGTCTATGGGGCAGCATATCCACTGAATCACTGGCCGGACTTGCCGATTCGATAAAGGAATGAGTCGAGAGACCTTCATAAACGATTGGCTCCCACTGCGGAACGGGCTTTACAGGGTTGCCTGTAGGCTGCTCGGCTCTGCAGCTGAAGCCGAGGACGCTGTGCAGGACCTCTATCTGAAGCTCTGGCAGACCTCCGGCTTGCTTGACGGAGTGCGGAATCCAAAGGCATATTGCCTGACGTTGCTCCGGAACAGCTGTCTGGATAGGCTAAAGAGCAAGCGGATGAGTGGGCGCTCTTCCATAGACGGGGTGGAGCCCGAACAGCCACCGGAGGACGGACAGATTGCCGCACGGCAGAAGATGCAGGCTGTGCTTGAGGCTGTCGAGAGCCTTCCGGAGCGTGAACGGACAGTCTTGAAAATGAAAATCATTGACGACCTGTCATACGAACAGATACAAAAACGGACCGGCATTCCCTACTTGAGCCTGAGGGTTCTGCTCAGCGGGGCAAGGAAAAAACTGAAGAAAATTGCTGATGAATATGAAAAGGATTGAAGACATTGAGAAACTGACATTGGAGGATTTAGAGCGTCTATCTGACGACGAGAGCGTCGCTGTGCCGGGAAGCCTTGGCGAGAGCATTGAAAATCGGATTATTGCCTCGGAAATTCTACGTCACGACTCTCCTCGCCCGCCTATGCGGCTTTGGAAAAGGATTGTACCTGTCTTTGCTGCCGCAGCGGTCATAGCCGTCGTCGCCATCGGTCTCGGTCTTCATCGCTCATCCGTAGTTCCGGTCGACACGTTTGACTCCCCGGAAGAGGCCTACGCCCAGATGGAAAGGACATTCGCAATGATCGGCAGCAAGGTGGGCAAAGGAAAGAGCATTGCCGATGCGGCTCTTCCCCATATGCAGAAGACGTCAAAGCTCATCGGGCATAAACCTTCAACACCACCATCATCTTCCGAAGGAAACTTATACTCAGAATAACCGGGCAACTTGGTGGACTAATATATAAATAACGATAACTTTTTAAAATTGAGAAACATGAAAAGAATAGCAACAATAATCGCGGCAATGCTCGTGTGCGCCGCATCATTCGCCCAGAGCGGCAAGGACATCTACAACAAGTTTTCGGACAAGCCGAAGGTCAGCGCGGTCTATATCTCCCCGTCGATGTTCCGCCTCATGGGCAAGCTTCCTGAAATCGACATGCCGGAAGATGACATAGACATCGCGCCTGTTGTCAAGGAACTCAGCGGTATGTACATCATTGACAGCGAGAGCAATAAGGTCAATGCCGCACTCAAGACCGAGGTTAACAAACTCCTCAAGTCCGGAAAGTTTGAACTTCTGCTTGAGGCCAAAGAGGACGGCGAACTTGTCCGGATTTACACCAGCGGTGACGAACAGACTGTAACCAGTTTCGTGATGACCTCAGTCGAAAAGGACGAGTCCGTATTCATCTGCCTCGAAGGACGCATCGGACGTGCCGACCTCGAAAAACTCATCGCCTCGTCGGTGAAATAATATTTACTTGAGTTTGGCGGCGAGTTTTTCTGCGAGAGCGAGGAACGCTACGGATTCTGGGCCGGTGCCAAGGGCTGCCGGGGTGCCGTTGTCGCCGTCTTCGCGGATGCTCTGGACTAGCGGAATCTGGCCGAGGAGGTCGATGCCATATTTTTCTGCCATTGTCTTGCCTCCGTCCTTGCCGAAAATGTAGTACTTGTTCTGCGGGAGCTCAGCGGGAGTGAACCAGGCCATATTCTCAATCAGACCGAAAATCGGTTTGTTTACGCTGTCGTTGCGGAACATATTGACTCCCTTCTCAACGTCGGCGAGCGCCACCGCCTGAGGCGTACTGACTATCACGGCTCCACTCAGTGGGATGTCGTGGACGAGGCTGATGTGGATGTCGCCCGTTCCCGGGGGCATGTCGATGAGAAGAAAGTCAAGCTCTCCCCAGCGGACCTGCAGAATCATCTGCTTGAGCGCGTTGCATGCCATCGGGCCTCGCCAGATGAGCGCCTGTTCGGGACTTGCGAAATAGCCGATGGACATCCATTTCACGCCGTATTTCTCAATCGGCATAATCACGTCCTTCGGCTGCTCGCCAGGCTCTTCTCCCGGAATTTGGAATGAGCCCGGAACCTCGTTCTCGGTGTTGGTCATCTTCGGAACGGACGGCCCATAGACGTCCGCGTCCGCCAGTCCCACTTTGTAGCCGAGACGTGCGAGGGCTACCGCAAGGTTCACCGCTACGGTAGATTTTCCGACGCCGCCCTTGCCTGAAGCCACACCGATGATGTGCTTCACATTCGCGAGTTCTTCAAGGCCGAGGTCGAGTCCCGGTTTCTTCTTCGGTTTCGGTTCCTCCTTGATGACAGTGATCACTTCTGCTTCTGAGCCCGCCGGGCAGTGGCGTATGATTGCCGCCTTGGTGCTGCCGATGAGATATTCGGCGAGCGGGTCTCGGTGTTTGCTGAAGCCGAGCGTGACGGTTACGCGCACTGCTTCGCCCTCAAGCGGCTCTACGGCAATTTTTTCCACCATCCCCAGTTCAATGATGCTCTTGTCGCCTTTCGCCGGATGCTGCACATCCTTCAGATATTCAAGTATTTTCTGTTCTCTAATCATAATATAATATGACTGCGATTTTACCTTATGTCCATTTCGTCTATGAGATATCCAGCCCCGCCGAACTTATCGACGATGAACAGCACATAGCGTATGTCCACATTTATGCACCTCTGGAGATTCGGTTCGAACATGATGTCGGAACTCATAGACTCCCAGTTGCCGTCAAACGCGAGTCCTATGAGTTCTCCCTTCGCGTTCATAATCGGAGAGCCGGAGTTTCCTCCAGTGATGTCGTTGTTGCTCAAGAAGCAGGTGGCCATGCGTCCGTCCTTCATCGCGTACTGTCCGAAATCCTGAGCATAATAGAGATACTTCAGGTCCGCCGGCACCACGAACTCCCAGTTGTCCGGATCTTCCTTCTCCATCACCCCTGCGAGTGTTGTATAGTAGTTATACTCAACAGCATCTGCAGGTGAGTATCCCATCACATTGCCGTAGGTAAGTCTCATCGTGAAGTTCGCGTCAGGGTAGGACGGCTGTCCTTTTTTCCATTCCAGACGACCTGCGGTGTAGGCTTTCTTGCCTTCGGCAACCTGTGCGCGTGACTTGCTCAGTTCGCTGTTGTTTTGGAAATATTTCAGCACAAACTCCTGATAGAGCTTGAATGCAGGATCCTCACGAAGGGAAAGGATGCCGTTTTCTGATGCTGCGGCCTTCCTGATGGCCTCCACTGCCTTTTCCTCGGAGGTGAATGCGCTCTGCGTGAAAAGCGTATCGACATATCCCTTGAGACGTTCTTCGCTGAAGTCGGCGATAATCCAGTTTTCCTTGTCCACTCTCTGGTGGTAGAGACGCAGAAGGGCCTCAGTTATTTTCATGTCTGTTGGGAGGGAGTAGTCCTTGTAGAACTCGTCCATCTGGTCCATTGCCTCTCCGAGCGCGAGAGTGCTGTCTGAAGTCTCCTTCATTGTCGAGAAGTATGCGGCGAAAGCCGATGCGGCAATGTTGCTGATTTCACTGCGGTAGACGGTCTCCATAAGCCAAGTGGACAGCAGACTCGCATCCCTTGCTGCGCCAACCGCAGATGCAATCTCATCAAGTGACTTTCCATATTTTTCCGTGCGCTCGCTATCTGCCGCAACCCACTCGCGGAACGCATCTTCTTCTGTCATAGTCCTTCCTATGACGTTCAGTTTGTCGAACGCGAGCTTCATTCCCTTCCACTTCTTCCATCCGTTCGATGAACTGCTGTACTTGCTCGCATACTGAATCTTCACCTTCGGATCCGCGAGCATGTCCTCCATCATAAGGTCCTGACGCAGAGTCCTTGCCTCGATGCGGATGTCGTTCTCTGCAAGCATCTCTTTCAACTCATCTGAGGTGGCAAAGCGGTTCGTGCGTCCCGGGTAGCCCATAATCATCGTGAAGTCGCCTTCTTTCACGCCCTTGAGCGAGATTTTCAGGTGGTTCTTCGGTTTGAGCGGAACGTTCTCGACACTATAGTCCGCCGGCTCGTTGTCCGCTCCGGCATAGACACGGAACATCGAAAAGTCGCAGGTGTGACGCGGCCACATCCAGTTGTCAGTGTCGGCCCCGAACTTTCCGATTGAGGAAGGCGGTGCTCCGACAAAACGGACGTCGCGGTAAACCTTGTAAGCGATGAGGTAGAAGAGGTTTTCGTTGTAATATGGGACAACCGTTGAGGTGCAGTGCGCGTGTTCCTTGTCGGATGATTTCACCAGTTCCTCCTTCTTGTCGGCCACGGCCTTGGCAACGAGAGCGTCAACGTTCGCGCTGTCTCTGTAGGTCTCGCGTGCCTGAGCCTCTGTCGTCGAAATGATGTCCGTAACGTCTGTCACAGACTCAAGAAACTTGACAGTCAGCCCCTCGCATGGAAGCTCCTCGCTGCGGTTCATCGCCCAAAATCCGTCCTGAAGGTAGTTGTGTTCCACGCTGCTGAGTGCCTGAATGTTAGAGTATCCGCAGTGGTGGTTCGTTACAAGCAGTCCTTCATCGGAGATGATTTCTCCGGTGCAACCGCCCCCGAACTGTACGATTGCGTCTTTAAGAGAAACTCCGTCTGCGTTATAAATCTGCTTTGGAGACAATTTGCAGCCGTGTTTCTTCATGTCCTTTGCATTCATCTTTTCGAGCAGCGGCAGCAGCCACATGCCCTCGTCCGCCGTCGCCGTAAGTGCGGACCCCATCATAACGGCCAACGCCGCCAAAGTTGAAATGAGGATTTTTTTCATATTTGAATATATTAATTACTTATAGTTCAATAGTTCACAAAGTTGAAACAAAAAACTGAGACAAAGGGGATGAAGAAAAAGATGGGATGCAAGGCGGACATTGAAGATAAAACCGCAGCAACCTGTCGGTTGTGAGGATTTTAATCGAAATGTCCAACGAAGCAGACCGCTTTTTATTCGCCCCGTCATCAAAACAATGTGTTTTCCAGCTCCTTTACATGAAAAGTCTTACGATGGTATGGCGTATATCCATATTTTCGTATCGCCTCAATATGCTCGTGCGTAGGATAACCCATATTTCTGTCCCATCCATATTGGGGATATTCATTCGCAATCCTGCGCATATATTCGTCCCTCCATGTCTTCGCCAGAACCGACGCTGCCGCAATCGACGCGAAACGTCCGTCTCCCTTCACGAAAGTCCGCCATTTCATGTCTCTCCACAAAGGAACATATTCCTTCAGAGTCCCGCCCTCAAATGGGGTTTCAAGCGCGGCTTCCGGAAGTCTGTCAATAGGACGGAACTTGTTGCCGTCAATAATCAGTGACTCAGGACGCTGATCCAGCCGGACCGTTGCACGCCACATCCCGACAATCGACGCATTCAGAATGTTGATTCTGTCAATCTCCTCAGCACTGACACATTCAACCGCCCAAGCGACAGCCTCCTTCTCGATAAGTGGACGCAGCTCGTCTCGCTCCCTCTCGCTCATCTGCTTCGAGTCGTTGAGCAAAGGATGGCTGAAATCCGGCGGAAGAATCACAGATGCAGCAAAGACCGGTCCGGCGAGCGGTCCTCTTCCCGCCTCGTCACAACCGGCCTCAATCACATTCAGTTCAAAACGAACTGGAAGACATTCATGCTCTTTTCTCATAGCATCACGAACTTGCTAAAATAAAAAGCTGAGTCAGAGGGGATGAAGAAAAGGATGAGATGCAAGGCGGATGGTGAAGATGAATACCGCAGCAACCTATCGGTTGTGAGGATTTCATCAAACCATCCAACGAAGCAGATCGCCTTTTATTCTCCCCGATACATAAGATGTAATTCATCCAGCTGAGTCTGATCTATCAACGACGGCGAATCAATCATCACGTCCCGTCCCTGATTGTTCTTCGGGAATGCGATGTAGTCGCGGATTGTCTCCTGGCCGCCGAAGAGTGCGCACACACGGTCGAAACCGAATGCGAGGCCTCCGTGAGGCGGTGCTCCGAACTTGAAGGCGTTGATGATGAAGCCGAACTTGTAGTCCGCGTCCTCCTTGCTTATGCCGAGAACCTCGAACATTCTCTCCTGAACGTCAGCCTCGTGGATTCGGATTGAACCGCCTCCGATTTCTGTACCGTTGAGGACAAAGTCGTATGCGTTTGCGCAGACCTTTTCAAGGTCTTCTTTCTGATTGCTGTAGAACAAGTTGAGATGTTCAGGCTTCGGTGCGGTGAACGGATGGTGCATTGCGTAGAAGCGGTTGGTCTCGTCATCCCATTCGAGGAGCGGGAAATCCACCACCCAAAGCGGTGCGAAATTGTGCGGGTCGCGAAGACCGAGCCTATTGCCCATCTCTATACGCAGTACTCCGAGCTGTGTTTGTGTCTTTCTCTTCGGGCCGCAGAGTACGAGAATGAGGTCTCCGGTCTCGGCTTTGAGCCTTTCTGCGATGCCTTTCAAGTCATCGGCAGTGAAGAATTTGTCGACTGAAGACTTGAGCGTTCCGTCGGCGTTGAGCTTGATGTAGACAAGTCCCTTCGCACCCACCTGAGGCCTCTTGACCCACTCGGTGAGTTCGTCAAGCTGCTTGCGGGTGTATTCCGCGCATCCCTTCACTGCAATCGCTCCGACATACTCGACAGAGTCGAATACAGAGAAGTCGTGCCCCTGAGCGAGGTCGGTGATTTCGTGGAGTTTCATGTCGTAGCGGATGTCCGGCTTGTCGGAGCCATAGTTGTCCATCGCGTCGTACCAGCTCATCCGTGGAATCGGATTTGGGATGGTCACGTCAAGAACGTTCTTGAAAAGCGTCCTCATCATTCCCTCAAAGGTGTTGAGCACATCCTCCTGTTCCACAAACGACATCTCGCAGTCAATCTGCGTAAACTCCGGCTGACGGTCGGCCCTGAGGTCCTCGTCGCGGAAGCAGCGCACAATCTGGAAGTAGCGGTCGTAGCCGGCAACCATCAGCAGCTGTTTGAAAGTCTGCGGGGACTGCGGTAGCGCGTAGAACTGTCCGGGATTCATTCGTGAAGGCACCACGAAGTCGCGCGCGCCCTCAGGAGTGGATTTTATGAGATATGGAGTCTCGATTTCGAGGAAGTTCTGTGCATCCAGATAGTTACGAACCTCGTGTGCAATCCTGTGGCGGAGTTCAAGTGCCTTGCGGAGCGGGTTGCGGCGAAGGTCGAGGTAGCGATATTTAGCGCGAAGTTCCTCTCCACCATCGCTAACGTCCTCAATTGTGAAAGGAGGGGTCTGTGCCTTGTTGAGTACCTTGATTTCAGAGAGTTCAATCTCGATGTCACCCGTCGGCATCTTAGGGTTTTTGCTCGCCCTCTCGACAACCTTTCCGGTAGCCTGAATCACATATTCGCGTCCGAGCGAGCCGGCGGTCTGCGTAAGCTCCTCTCCGGCGGTTGCGTCAACCACCAACTGTGTGATGCCATATCTGTCACGGAGATCGATGAAAGTCATACCTCCGAGCTTACGGCATTTCTGCACCCATCCGGCCAACGTTACCGTCTTTCCAGCATCGGCAAGCCTCAGCTCACCGCAAGTCTTTGTTCTATACATATTTTATAGATTTATATATTTCCAAGTAATCCTCAAAAAACCGAAGCAAATCAAGTTCAATCATTCCCCGATGCTTCATAACACCAAAAATCCCACAAAATTAATAAATATTATCTTTTGTGGGATTAATAATTCATTGAAATATGTTGCGATGAAAGGTATTTCAGCATCTTGTGCCTCTATGCCGGCATCAAGGATGCTTTAACAACCATTCATTTTTATTCCGCTCCGGCCTGGTGGATTCGGATAGTCTTTCCGGTGAGTGGCGTTATCACATGAACCTTCAGGTATCGTGATTTCCCAGAGTCATTCTTCTCCGCGTCGAATTTTATCAACTTCGAACCATCTGTCTCAGTCACGGTTCCCTTCAACCATCTGCATTCGATTGCTATACATTGGTGATTTTCGTCATACACTCGTTTAATATCATCTTTTTGTATGATATTGTTGTCCATATCCCTAACCGTCTCAAATGATACTTCAAGGTTGCTCTCTATTACAATTGTACCACCATCCGCAGGGAAATAGATTTCATCCTGAGAGAGTTTTATCATATCATTTGGACCCGGTCCTTTGGCGCAAGCAAATGCAAAAAGAATGTAGGGTAATAGACCTAATAAATTGAGAATGTGTAAAATAAATTGTTTCATATACTCAATGTACCATATATGTTAAGTTGTGCTATCCTGCGATGAACAATGTCAGGATTGTCGTGAATAATAGTGATCTTTTCATAACTATGTGGTTTTAAAGATACAATGGCTAAATAGATGCAAATAAAATGATTATGTTGCATCTGTTTATAGTCCTGTGGTCCACATCTGCTTCAGGAAATCAAATAGACAGATGCACTCTATATTGCCAATGCGACGGTTTATCTGGTCGAGGCTTACTATTATGGAGCGACAGCCCGGATACTCTTCCGCGAATGCCTTGAGCCCTTTTAAATGTCGCGGCAATACTTCTTCAACAGACTTGATTTCTATGGGCACACGAGCATCCCCGATAACAGCGTCAACCTCCATACCCGTGTATGTTCGCCAATATGACAGACGCTCGTCGCTGTCTTTGTTCTATACATATTTTGTGAGTTTATATATTCTCAAAATGCGTCCATATCCCCATTTTGTTTTGTCACAATTCCTTGAAGTCTCGAAAGCATAGGATACCACAAAACAAAAATCCCACAAAATTAACAAATAATTGCTTTTGTGGGATAATTAAACTCAGTAAATCGTATTGTTTACTTTGTTGCTGCCTGATGTATGGTTATAGGCTTAAAAGCTATTGGCGTTCCGACAGACACAGAAAGTTTTCTTTCTGTGCCTTCATTAGGTGCCGCAGTAAAGGTCAATTCGCAAGACTCTCCCGATGTGAGAACCAACCCCTTAAGCCAATCAAATTCAATTGCCTTGCCGTCTTCTTGTTTTTTATAGGAGACCAAATTCCTATTTCCGCTTTCGTCAATAGTATATATGGCATCAAAAAGAACCTCAAAATTACTAGTTATGGAGTATGTGCCGCCTTTCGCACCGAACCATATCTCGTCTTGGGAGAGTTTTATCATATCATTAGGCCCGGGTCCTTTGGCGCAAGCAAATGCAAAAAGAATGCAGGGTAATAGACCTAATAAATTGAAAATGTGTAAAATAAATTGTTTCATATACTCAATGTACCATATATGTTATTATGTTGAAATCCCAATCATAGTCCTTTTGGGCTAGACCGGGGTCTGTTGTACCTGGGTCTTCATAAGCCGTATATTCTCTTGCATCGACAGGAAAATAGTTGTGCTTAGCATAGAAACCATCCCATTTACCATTCCATCCCCAGTTGCAATGGAAATACCCGTTCCAATCTCCATCGAGGACCCATGCGTGACCGCCTCCGTGATGATAATCAGAGCCGTCTATATAGATAGGAAGTTTCGCCCCAATCATGGAACTTGCTCTGTTTTGGTTTTTTGTCCGGAATCCAAGATATTTCTTAACGTCTTTGAAACCATAGTTTTTCAGCGTACGAACTGCACCGGAGGCGTTACCGGAAGACCCTGTAGCCCCATACTCTATTCTGCAGTTCTCGTAATTGCCAACATGGTTAATGAATTTTGCTACTTGATATTTTGCCTCTTCTGTAGCATTTGTTCCTGCTACATCATTGATATTGCAGACGGTTTCCATAAGATCCCAAGAGCATGCGACTCCATTAAAAACGGGATTTGCCGGTAATCTGCAATATTGCACTATTTGTGCGCATGCAATTGCTACGCAACCGGCAGGGTAGCGATTGGGGCAATTGTCACTAAATGGAGATCCTTGTTTCCATTTCGTTTTAAGACAAATGACCCCGTCTGGCCGTATTTTTGCTTTTGTTTTGGCACTTTCATCCTCAATAATTTTCCCGTACTTTAAATCCGCGAGCATTGATGACAGCATAAGGGCCGGAACAAATTTCTGACCGATGTCCGTAAACTCTCCTTTCTCTCTTTTGTTTGATTTTGTCAAAGGTGAATCTGAATGGAGATAATCGAATGCGTCTGCAAAATCTTCTTTGGAGATATTGCCATTTTCTGTGATGCAATAAACATTCTCGCTGAGTCGTCTGTCTCCGGCCAATACGGCAAACCCTTCTGAGTCGTCAAAGTTCACGAGATACATCAGAGTGTCAGGAATGTCAATCCCTGTCGCTTTTGTTTTGCAGATGTCTTGACCGCCAAAATCGGAAACTGATTTGATGGAGTAAGTACGGGAGTGAGATGCTTTCGTATCAATGTCCAATTGGTCGAGGAGGTTATCCAAATTTGATAGAGCCTCGGATAGCGGAATGGTTGTTCCGTTATAGTCTTGTTGGGTGGGAGTTGTTGTTTCCGACTTGTTGCATCCTGCGATGAACAATGTCAGGATTGTCGTGAATAATAGTGATCTTTTCATAACTATGTGGTTTTAAAGATACAATGGCTAAATAGATGCAAATAAAATGATTATGTTGCATCTGTTTATAGTCCTGCGGTCCACATCTGCTTCAGGAAATCAGATAAATAGATGCACTCTATATTGCCAATGCGACGGTTTATCGGGTCGAGGCTTACTATTATGGAGCGACAGCCCGGGTACTCTTCCGCGAATGCCTTGAGCCCTTTTAAATGTCGCGGCAACACTTCTTCAACAGACTTGATTTCTATGGCCACACGAGCATCCCCGATAACAGCGTCAACCTCCATTCCCGTGTATGTTCGCCAATATGACAGACGCTCGTCGCTGTCTTTGTACGACAACCAAGCCCGCAGTTCTTGAATGACAAAGTGTTCAAATGCGTACCCGTAATCTGTCGTACTGCGTGTCAATTCTTTGCGGTGAAGCAAGTGATTGACAACTCCTATGTCGAAATAATAAAATCTCGGCGCCTGTACTAATCTGCGCTTGATGACCTTGTTGTAAGCCGGCACCTTGAATCCAATGAGCGTGTCTTCAAGAATCTCGAAATAACTCGCCACGGTGTTGGCACTCACTCCGCAGTCTTGAGCGATGTTGTTGTTATTCAAAATCTCGCCGCTTGTAAGTGCCGCGACTTCAAGAAATCGTTGGAAGGAACTCAGATTACGCACGAGCGCTTCCTCTTTTATCTCTTCCTTCAGATACACATCAATATATGCGGAAAGTCTCCGTTCAGGATTTTTTGCAAGGTAGTGTGCCGGCAGCATTCCGTGTGTCAGAGCTTTTGTCAAATCAAAGTCGGGGATTTCTGCGCTAACGAGAGGAAAAAGGTGGACCGGATAGGCTCTACCTCCAAGTGTGTTATATCCTTTCCGTTTTAGTTTGCGAGCACTTGAACCGCAAAGAATGAACACGAGCTCTTTTTCTGAAATTAACCGATGGACTTCATTTAGAAGTTCGGGAACTTCCGGGATTTCGTCAATAATAATCAGCGTTCCTTTTTCCTTGTCATAGAGCATCTCATAGAGCAATGACGGCTTTCGTGAGAAACGGGACTTGAGCTCCGTGTTCAGCAGGTCAATGTATATGCTGCCCGGGAACTTGTTACGAAGAAATGTGCTTTTTCCTGTCTGGCGTGCACCGAGCAAGAAAATACTGTCTTCCGGATGACTGTCAATTGGACATAATCGGTCAAACATATCTGATTGTTTTTATTGAATATTCTCAGTGGCGTTGAGGAAAATGATGTATTTTTCTCAGTGATGTTGAGAATAATACAGGAATTTTCTCAATTGCAAATATAATGAAAATGTGAGAAAATCCACAAAATGACCGAAAATATATTACCTGATGACTATGAGAACAGCTTTGTCAGGGCAATGAAATCCTCGACGCTGAGGCGTTCGGGACGAAGTTCGAAAACCGGGTTGGAGAGGAAGTCTGTGCTTTGCTCCGGAGTCCAAGCTTCGCGGGCCGCCTTGTCGGCTATGAGAGGTTTGAGGCTGTTGCGCAAGGTCTTACGGCGTTGGTTGAAACCGGTTTTGACTATGGTCTTAAAGAGTTTCTCATCGCAGCCGAGTTCTGTGCGGGAATTGCGTCTCAGACGGATTACGGCAGATTTGACCTTCGGCGGAGGATTGAATGCCCCCTCGCCAACCGTGAAAAGGTATTCAATGTCGTACCAGGCTTGGAGAAGCACCGAAAGGATACCGTAGGTTTTGCTGCCCGGTTGCTCGGCTATGCGCTCCGCCACCTCCTTCTGAATCATACAAACCACCTGCGGAATGCTGTCCTTATGGTCGATGATGCGGAAGAAAATTTGTGAGGAGATGTTGTAGGGGAAGTTTCCTATGACCGCAAATGTGCCGGGAAAGAAATAGGACAGGTTCATCTTCAGGAAGTCCCCTTCTATCACCCTTCCGGAAGCCTTCTGGAAATGAGTGAGCAAGTAGTCGACCGATTCGCGGTCAATCTCAATCATCTTTAAGTCAATATCCTCACGTTCAAGCAGATATTGGCTCAATACTCCCATTCCAGGCCCGATTTCCAGCACCGGCATAGCCGTATCGGTATTGCCGGAAGGAACCGCACCCGCCTCAGGAACTGCCCCGCCTACGCTATCCACAACAAGAGCGTCCGCAATCTTCTGCGCGACGCTCAAGTCTGTGAGAAAGTGCTGCCCCAGTGCCTTCTTCGGTCGTACCAAGTCACTTCTGTGTTCAAAATCTTTCTTCATTATCAATGAGTTGTCAGTAATCTGACTCAGTTCTTCATAAGAAACACCGTTATGGCTGCGAGAGGCTTTATAAAGACGTGGGGCAAGAGACACGACGCGATTTTTTCATGAGCGGAGTGCTCCTGCCTCACGGCATAAAGCCGTTGGTATCTGAAATTATTCCTGAAAATATTTTGAAAGTTCCTCTTCAATGCCCTCACCTCTCAAATCTCTCTTGAGAATGGTGCCGTCAGGGCCGAAAAGCATAATCTGAGGAATACCGCTGATTCCGTAAAGTTCGGTCGGGATGTGCTGCGCGTTGATAATCTGATTCCATACCACACCATGCTCAGCAGCCGCAGCTTTCGTGTCTTCCGGTTTGTCCCAGACTGCAACTGACAGAACCTCAAGTCCTTTAGGCCCATAGGTTTCGTAAGCCTTGCGAATGTTAGGAATCTCCCTCTTACAAGGGCCACACCAACTTGCCCAGAAATCTACAAGAACATATTTTCCTTTACCCACAAAATCAGAGAAAGAAACAGTCTTTCCGTCAGAATCTTCAATCGTGAAGTCAGTGAACATCTTGCCCTCTTCGGTGAGCAGTCCCTTCTGCGCAGCCTCGACCATCTTCACAACGTTCTCGTTCAGTTGAAGGGAGTCGGCAAGCTGAGCCGCATAGTCAATCACCTCCTGATTGGTGAGTTCCGGAAATATGTTCTTGAGAGCCATAACGGCAATCCTGTTGTTCTTGTTCTTGTCGAAAGCCACCTTGTTGAGGTCGATGTACTTCTTGTTAGCCTCCTCATAAAGCGGCGCAATCTTCTCGTTTTTTTGCTCGTCCGTGAGGGTTGAATCCGCATAAATCTCTCCAGCAACAGTATTATAACCGTCAATAATGGCCTTAACCTCAGCTTTAAAAGCAGTTTCTTTTTCTTCCTGCGACTTGCAGGAAACCGCAAGGGCAGCCACCATAGCCGCCACAGCAACGAATCTAATTTTTCTCATATTTTCAATAATTTAGTCACGAATCTGCAAATATAATCATTTGTCCAAAACCAACCATTTCCCAACCAACAAAAAGAGCCGGATTCATAAGAACCCGACTCAAAAACTATAATTTAAAAAATTCAATCAAGCCGCCCAACGAAGCAGACCGCCAAGAAGGAATCAAGAACATTCGCCGGGAAGGCGGGGATGCATAAAAGGATGGGATGCAAGGCGGATGATGAAGTCAAATACCGCAGCAACCTGTTGGTTGTGAGGATTTTGACAAGTCATCCAACGCAGCAGACCGCCTTTTAGGCGCCCCGCCACTACTCTTCTTGTTCGGACTCCTGATAAGCCTTCAACAGCTTCTCCTGGACGTCGCCAGGAACAGGCTGATAATCAGCAAACTCCATACTGAAAGTAGCCGCACCGGAAGTCAAAGAGCTGAGCGTGGTCGAATACTTATACATCTCAGCAAGCGGAACACGTGCCTTGAGGACTGAGAATCCCTTGTCTGTGTCCATACCCTCGATGAGAGCACGTCTGTTCTGGAGGTCAGACATACAAGCACCCATATAATCGCCAGGAGTGAGCACCTCAACATTGTAGATCGGCTCCATAATCTTCGGACCTGCGTTGCGGAACGCCTCTTTGAAAGCATTGCGTGCTGCGAGAACGAAAGAGATTTCATTGGAGTCTACCGGGTGCATCTTTCCGTCATAGACATAAACCCTGATGTCACGTGCAAGCGAACCTGTAAGCGGACCTTCGCTCATCTTGTCGTTGATACCCTTGAGAATCGCAGGCATAAAGCGGGCGTCAATCGCACCACCGACAACGCAGTTCACAAACTCGAGCTTTCCGCCCCACGGAAGGTCAAACTCCTCCTTGCCCTTGACGTTGAGCACCATCTCGCGTCCGTCAACCTTAAACTTGTTGGTCATCTCCTGACCCTCTACGATTGGGCAGATGAGCAGATGAACCTCACCGAACTGGCCTGCGCCGCCGGACTGTTTCTTGTGACGATAGGAAGCGGCCGCAACCTTAGTGATGGTCTCGCGATAGGAAATCCTCGGCGCGAACATCTCGATTTCAATCTTGTTCTCATTGCGGAGTCTCCACTTGACGATGTTGATGTGCTGCTCGCCCTGTCCCTTAAGGATGGTCTGCTTCATCTCCTTTGAATACTCGACGATGATTGTCGGGTCCTCTGCTGAAATCTTGCCCAGAGCCTCGTTCATCTTTTCGTCGTCCTTCTGCTCGACAGGCTTGATGGCTGTGCGGTAGCGTGACTTAGGGAAACGGATGTGCTCATAGACAAGTTCCGAACCCGGTTGTGCGAGAGTCACGTCTGTCTTTGCCGCACGGAGTTTCACAGTACATCCGAGGTCGCCGGCCACCATCTCGCTGACCTTCTCCTTCTTCTTTCCGGCAACGGCATAAATGGCTGTAATCCTTTCTTTCTCACCATTCTCAGGATTTTCGAGGTCCTGACCCTCGGTGAGTTTTCCGCTCATAACCTTGAAATATGCGACCTCACCGAGATGCTGCTCGACTGCGGTCTTATATATAAAGAGTGATGTAGGAGCGTCTACCTTGCACTCAACTTCTTTTCCGTCTTTTGTGTGTTCTTTCCTTTCCGAAGGAGTGGCAGCCACCTTGATGGTGAACTCCATAAGCCTCTTGACTCCAATATCCTTCTTTGCTGAAAGACAGAAAATCGGCATAATCGCCAACTGACGTATTCCGATTCCAAGACCCTTGCGAATCTCGTCTTCAGTCAGAACACCTGTCTCGAAATATTTTTCCATCAGCCCGTCGTCGAACTCGGCAGCCCTTTCGATAAGCTGTCCCCTGAGTTCCTCAGCCTGCTCCTGCAACTCTGCCGGAATCTCGAGGTCTTCACGTGTACCGTTATCATCCTTAAAGTGATAGTACTTCATCTTGAGAACATCGACAAAACCGTCAAATCCTATTCCTACATTGACAGGGAATTGAACGATGACAGGTTTCTGCCCGAACGCCTCCTTAAGGCCGTCGAGCGTGTTCTCCCAATTTGCCTTCTCTCCGTCAAGCTGGTTGATGCCGAGGATGACAGGCATGTTGTAATTGTCCGCGTAGCGTGCGAAAATCTCTGTTCCAACCTCTACTCCCTGCTGGGCGTTGGTGACGAGAATCGCCGTGTCGCACACTTTGAATGCTGAAACTGCCCCGCCTACGAAGTCGTCAGCGCCCGGAGCGTCGATGATGTTGAACTTAGTGTCCATAAACTCTGCGTAGAGCGGAGTCGCGTAGATTGACCTCTGGTTGAGCTGCTCGATTTCCGAGTTGTCGGAAACAGTGTTCTTCGCTTCAACCGAGCCACGTCTGTCGATGACTTTGCCCTCGTAGAGCATGGCTTCAGATAACGTGGTCTTACCAGATCGGGTGCTACCGATCAAGACCACATTGCGGATGTCTTTTGTGGAATAAGTTTTCATCTTTGAAGTGTTATTAGTGTGTTGTTCTATATTTCCTTGTTGCAATAAGGGCGACAAGTGTTGCAAATTTAGAAAATTTATACACAAAAACAAGCGGAAGGCCAACATTCCTTTGTGTTATGAAAAAAAATGAATAGTTTTGACAATATTTTTTACTTAGTAAGCGCTAAAAAATAAGTTGAACTAAATTTGTATCAGATTTATGAGGATAGATTTCTTTTGGAAGAAGGAGTGTACTGGATGTACACGAC